>Ga0214921_10000901_pt1 | contig 52810 bp, 50 predicted proteins | sample LL1505_MetaG_FD_177992 | JGI IMG/M metagenome (GOLD analysis project Ga0214921, IMG submission 177992) | Freshwater microbial communities from Lake Lanier, Atlanta, Georgia, United States - LL-1505 | ecosystem: Environmental > Aquatic > Freshwater > Lake | place: USA: Georgia | collected... | reverse complement strand
TTTCCGGGTTTGGCGTTGGTGGTAAAGACGAAGATCAGGAGGAAACCCACTCCTAGCATGGATAGGACCTCGATGAGGGGATTGAGCAGGTTTCGGGTTTGCGCCGTTTTGACACTCATCTCCACACCAATGTCGGCTTGTTGTCGGAATGCTTTAAGTTGCAGGGCTTCCATGGCATAGGCTTTGACGATTCGAATGGCGGCGAGCGCTTCAAGCAGGTAGCCACTTTGGGCGACCGAAAGACCGGTAAACTTTTTGGTCAGCATGCGCAACCGTTTTCCGCTGGAGATCACCGGTACAAGAACGAGGGGAAGCATAAAGCTGGCAATTAGGGTTAGTTTCCAATCAATCACCAGCATGCTGATCAGAATGCTAAGGACGGTAAAAGGCTCGCGGATGGTGTCGATGAAGCCGTTGGTCATAGCTGTATAAATGGCATTGGTGTCCGAGGTGATCCGGGCATAGATGTCGGAGACTGGCATCCGTTGGAAGAAGGCCATGGAAAGTTCCTGGGCTTTCCGTAGGGCCGCAACCTGCATGTCTCGGATCACCCGGGCGCTGACCCAGGTCAGGCAGTAGGTGCTGAAGTAGCTGGCCATGGCGCGGCTTCCCATGACCAGCGGAAGCAGGAAAAAGCCACCTAGCATCTGGAGCAAGGTCACCGGCTGGCCCATTTTTGGCAGTAATTTGTCGGGCAAAGACTTGCCATAATTGGCAATGTCGACGGCCCTCTCTTCCCAGGCGGCTTTGAGTTTTTTTGAGAAGGATATTTGTGAGTCATCCCTTTCGGCACGGGAAGTTGAAAACTCCTGTTTGGTCGTGGGGACACTGGCCGAGGAGGGGGGCGCGAGTCGGTTGAAGAGGGTATTGACCGAGAGAACGAAAAGTCCGTTAGAAAGGCCGAAAAATATGCTGAGGATGATTCCCAGCACAAAACGAAATCGGTAGGGCTTTAGGTAGGGGATCCCGAAGGCCCAGATTTTTTTGAGTTCATGCACCCACGGAACTTAACGATTTGGGGTTCTCAAGACGATTCGATAAATCTGCTCGGGCGGATCATAAAGCCGAATTCCACCTCGGAAGTGGACTTTCATTCCATCGTGGAGCAGTTAACCAGGGTGGGTAGGGTAGGTCTGAGGGGGGGCAATTCAGATATTAAGGATTTGATCGAAGCTTCCAAAACAGCACCAGGAGGTGTATCGTTCATTTCTGGTTGAATGGATCGAAAACAATAGACATGACTATAAACATGACCTAGTAAACTAACATGATCCATATTAACATAAATGAGGCAAAATCAAAACTTTCCAAATACACAAAGATGGTGAAGGCTGGAGAGACGGTGGTTTTATGCGAAAGAAACAAGCCTTTTGCGGAAATAAGGCCTTTGGATCGAAAAGGGGCGGGTCCGAGGATTTTCGGGTTATCCAAAGGGGTATTCAAGTTGGGGTCGGAGTTTTTCGAAGCCGATGCAGAGGTTCAAAAAATATTTTCTGGGGATTAAGGAGGAAGCATGCCCGGCACCTACCTTTTGGACACAGCACCTTTGATTTACCTGATGGGGCAGGAGGAGTCTGTGCCGGTCTCGGTCCGGCGGGAACTGGCCGACCCCAAATCGGAGGTTTTTTACAGCCAGATCAGTCTTTGGGAGATCCAGATTAAGTATCAGTTGGGGAAGCTGACCATGTCCGACGAACCTGCGGTCGTACTCCCGCGTGAGCTGGCCCGTTATGGATTCACTCAGCTGGATTTGACCGATGCGGCGATTTACGGTCTGTCACGACTTCCGCTGGCTCACAAGGATCCTTTCGACCGGATTTTGATCGTTCAGGCAAAACTAACCGGGTCCACCTTGGTCTCACCGGACAAAATTTTTTCCCAGTACCCCGTGAACGTGCGCTGGGAATAAAAGGAAAAACCTGCTGAGGCAGGAACACAGCAAAGCAGAAAGGAAGATTGGTTTCGGCCCGTCGAAAGTAGGGCCGAGCGACCAAGGGCGGTAGCATGCAGTTAGTTTGAGATTGGAGATGAAGATTAAAAATTGTGCGATTGTGGATTTGGAATTTTCTAAAACTAAATTTAACAATAACAAAAGGTTTATAATTTATGAATCAGACCGCGAAGTTTGATTTGGCCATTATTGGTCTGGGGTACGTCGGCCTGCCACTGGGATTGCAGTTCGCCAGAACCGGCTCCCGGGTGCTGGGTCTGGATATCGACCCTATCAAGGTGAGGGAGATCCAGGCCGGACGCAGCTACATCCGGCATATTCCGGCTGCAGATGTGGCGGCTCAGGTTCAGGCGGGACGGTTTTCGGTTTCCACAGATTTTTCTATGGCCGGGCAAGCGGAAGGGGTTTTGATCTGCGTTCCCACCCCGTTGAACAAGAACCGGGAGCCGGACATTTCCTATATCTTAAAAACTGGGGAAGCGATCGCCCCTCATCTCAAAGCCGAGACCGGTCGCCGGCGGAAGCTGGTGGTTTTGGAGTCGACCACATACCCTGGAACCACGGACGAGGATCTGAGAAGGGTGCTGGAAAAAGGGAGCGGTCTGAAAGCCGGCAAGGATTTCCATTTGGCTTTTTCGCCCGAACGGGAGGATCCGGGAAATCCACGGAGCAAGGTGGGGGAAATTCCCAAGGTGCTGGGCGGGCTGACCCCGGCCTGCTTGGAACGTGCCAAGGAGCTTTATGGTCGGGCTATTCAACAGCTGGTACCGGTCAGTTCCACTCGGGCGGCGGAAGCCACCAAGTTGATGGAGAACATTTTCAGATCGGTGAACATCGCCTTAGTGAACGAGCTAAAGATAATTTACAGTGCTATGGGAATTGATATCTGGGAGGTGATCGAGGCAGCAAAGACCAAACCTTTCGGATTCATGCCTTTTTATCCCGGTCCGGGTCTTGGCGGTCATTGCATTCCAATTGATCCCTTCTATCTGTCCTGGAAAGCCAGAGAGTACGGCCATGTCACCCGCTTCATCGAATTGGCCGGGGAGATCAATACGGCCATGCCGGATCACGTGGTGACAAGGGTCAGGGAGGCCCTGAATTCCGTTGGCAAACCGATGAAGGGCTCGAAAATCCTTTTGTTGGGATTGGCCTACAAAGCCGATGTGGATGATGACCGTGAAAGCCCCAGTTACGCCCTAATGGAAAAACTGGAAGCCAAGCAAGCTAAGGTTTCTTACCACGACCCCTATGTGCCCGAAATCCGTGTTACCCGGGAGCACAAGGCCTTGGCCGGCCGTAAGTCCGTTCCGTTCGACGAGCCTTGTGATCTCATGTTGATTTCGACCGCTCACGGATGTTTCCAGGAGTACAATTTTTCGCGACTCTCGATTCCCGTTGTAGACACGAGAAACATGGTTCCGCCCGGAAGGAGACCAGCCAACTACTTTCAGGCCTAGCGGCTGTTCCTCCGAGGCTAAGGCCTGGGAATGAGGGACCCCGACTCAGATGAATTTAATCATGCCAACATCGCCAACTAAAATCCAAGGTAAGGGGGGGCTCTGACCATGTGCGGGATTTTCGGCCAATTCTCTCCAGCCGGAGTGGATGAAGGATCCTGTCGCAAGTCCTTGGCCATGTTAAGCCACCGTGGTCCCGACGGGGAAGGAATCCGCATCTCTCCGGATCGGCGGCTTTTTTTGGGGCACCGCAGGCTCAAGATCATCGACCTTTCCGACCAGTCCGCCCAGCCCATGTCTACGCCGGATGGGCGATGGACGATTATTTACAACGGTGAAATCATGAATTATCAGGAGCTCCGTCGGGAACTGGGAGACCGGTGGTCCTGGCGGACCCGGGGGGACACAGAGTTGCTACTGGCTCTTTGGGCTCTCCACGGGCCAGCCTGTTTAGACAAGTTGGTCGGCATGTTTGCTTTTGCGATCCACGATTCCCACTTCGGGGAAATTACGCTTGCCCGGGATCGATTTGGGATCAAGCCCCTATACTGGTGCGATCTGCCCGGACATGGCATCGCCTTTGCCAGCGAGATCCCCCCCCTTCTGCGCTTTCTTCCTAAAATACTTCCGGACGAATCCACGATTCGGACCTATCTTGAACAAGGGCTGTACGATCATGGAGAGAATACATTTTTTCGAGGAATTAACTCCCTTTCTCCGGGCGTAGTCCTTCACTGCTCGCTCCAAAAACCAACCAAAACCCTCCGACCTTGGTATCTTTTCCCTGATCGGATTCCAGATTTAAAGTCGGCTGACAGCGGCGAAATTGAAAGAGAAGCTGAAAGGCTCATCACACAAGCTGTCTCTTCCCATTTGGTGGCAGACGTTGCGGTAGGGCTGAATATTTCTGGCGGCGTCGACTCGGCCATGTTGGCAAGGACAACGCTCGATACCTTGGGCCAAGCGCATTTGTTCACCCAAGACTATGCTGGCTATAGTGAATTGCCATGGATCAAGGAAATTGCTGAGGGTGGGACATTGCATGTTTCCACGCTCAGCTCCCAAGGGGTGGCGGAAGTCGTAGAAAAAACTGTTGCCTCCCAAGCGGAGCCTTTCGGAGGTATTTTTGTTTGCGGATATAATTTTCTTTATCAGGCCGCTCGAGCGAATGACGTCACGGTCCTTCTCGATGGCAATGGGGTGGATGAAGCATTTTTAGGATATCGTCGCTACCACCAGATGTACGTGGCCGGGGCCTTAGACCCAAGGGAAAGAGAAAGTCGCCGCAAGGATTTTATAGGCTTTTGGGGGCAGGCGCCCAAGGAGCCTTCGGCACGTGCGGCAATTGACGGAACCGATGGGCTTAAGCCGGACGCGATCATGACGCGACTCAAAGAAAACACATTTATCGATACGACAAAGAAATTTGGTTTCCAGGACCCGGTGCGTGAGGCCGCTGCCGCGGATTTGCTTTCAGCAAAAATTCCGCGCGGGCTTCGTTTTAATGATCGGGTCTCAATGGCAAACTCCCGTGAATTAAGAGTGCCTTTTCTTGATCATCGTCTGGTGGAATTCGCCTTTGCGATCCCGATCCCCCTACTTCTTAATGAAAAGGGCAGTAAAGCGATGTTTCGCCGTATTCTATCCCGGAAAGCACCCCCTTCCGTGGCCTTCGCAAGCAAACGCTCAGTACAATCCCCTCAGAGAGAATGGTTGGCCACTGAATGGCGGCCGTGGGTTGAGTCCATTCTCATGTCAAAAAGCTTTGCCAACCGAGGTTGGGTGGATCCAGCTGTGGCCAACTCGTTGTATGAAGATTATCTAACAAGGGGTGGAGAAAACTCTTTTTTTATATGGCAATGGATCAACTTGGAGTTGTGGGCCAGAACATATCTGGATGCCTCGCAAAAATGAAAGCACTGGTTTTGACGAGTGATGGATTGCGCCACGCCTACTTTTCCGAAGTGGTCGGAAGAGCTTTCGAGACACCCTTTGCGGTCATCCAAAAAAAGAAGGACTATTACACGAATCAGGAAAGCCTCTCTACCTCAGTGGCCAGCCATTTGGAGCGGCTAAGGGAGGCGGAAAAAAAATGGTTCAATCAAAATGGACCCGGGCAAGCGCCGGAAAAACTAGAAGTCCAGGACATTAATTCACCAGAGATAATTTCCTGGGCCGAACAACAGAAGTTCGAGGTGGTTTGCCTTTTCGGGACCGCGATCCTCAAGGATGGCTGGCTTTCTGCTTTTCCCGGGCAGATTGTGAATCTGCATTTGGGGTTGTCGCCATTTTACCGCGGGTCGGCCACTCTTTTCTGGCCCTTCGTCAACCAAGAGTTGCATCTTCTCGGAACGACCATTCATCTCGCCTCGGCCAAGGTTGATGCCGGAGACATTATAGAAAGAGTCGATGCAGATTTACTGCCCGGGGAAGATTACTATGCAATCACCAATCGATTGATCCGTGATTCAATCGACTGCTTTGCGGATGCCACAAAAGCATATCTCTTAGGCCAAAAAAGTCCGTCTTCGCAGGAGAGGATCCAAGGAAAATATTATCGAAAGGCTGATTTCAATGAAAAGGCCTTATTCTCGGTTTTGGACTACGTCCAATCGGGGCTCAGTCCTCAAGAAATTGAGCGGATCAAAAAACATCGCGCATGCCGCTTCTAGCCATCAATCACCACTACTTTCGGGAGCGAGTTTCCCAAGGGGGGATTTATCCGAGTACCCCGGCGAGCCTGGGTATGGAGCTAAAAAAACTTCGAGAAAAAAAATGGAAAATTGCCGACCAAGAAGACGTTTCAAAATATTTAAAGGGCGAGATTCCGAGAAAGGAAAAACTAGCCGTCTTGACGTTCGACGACGGGTTCCAGGAACAAATTCATGCACTAGAATATCTAAAAAAGAATCATGCCACAGGAATCTGTTTTGTGCCTACAGCTCCCTTGGCGAGTCGTCGTCTTCTTGATGTGCACAAACTTCAAATGATTCGCTCGAAGGTCACAGATGATGAAATCATTCGCAGGATCAGGGAAAAGTTTGATTTCGATCAAATGACTAAGGCCGTCACCGCGCCACAGATTCAATATCGCTATGACGACCTCAAGGCCCGCAAACTAAAGTTTTTCGTTAACTTTTCTGCTGGAGGAATTAAAAAAACACGCTGGCTTGGGAGTTATTTTACTTTTCTTTTTGGGCGTGAAGAGGAGGTGGCGGATAAACTTTATCTGTCACGCGAGGATTTGAGAAAAATGAGCGAAAACAATCAACTGGGCTCCCATTGCCATTCCCACGTGCCACTCAAGATGCTTACGTCAAACCAAGTCATGCACGAATTGGCACTTTCAATGAGAATTCTGACCAAGATTACTGGCATTCAACCCAGGGGCGTCTCATATCCCTACGGAAGCAAAGTAGCTGTTGGGGCAGCGGTATTTCAATGCGCTAAAAAATGCGGGTATGAATATGGATTTACAATGAAAAGAGGGCAAAACACTTCTCGCATAAATGACCTCTGCCTTAACCGGATAGACTGCAATGACCTCGATCACTATATTTAAATCACGCTATACGTCCTATGATAAAATTAAATAAAGCCGAAAAAAAAACAGGAAGTCTTTTTGGGGAACTTTTCAAGAAATACAGCCAAAATGCTTATTTGGAGTCCATCGAACTCTTTAAAAAACGGTTGAAACTCAACCGTTTTGATACTGCATGGCTAAAAGGCAAAAAATGCCTTGATGCAGGTTGTGGCGGAGGGCGTATTTCGATCGCGCTGTCTCAATTGGGAGCGGCTCACGTTACTGGTTTGGATCTAAGTAAAAATAGCATTCGGGATGCAAGGGCACGGGCAAAGGAGTTGGGGATCGGAAACGTAAAATTCCTCTATTCTCCATTGGAGAAAATTCCATTTCGATCCGGCGAATTCGATTTTGTTGTTTGCAGCGGAGTCCTCATGCATACACGCAAGCCGTTGCAAATCTTAAATGAATTAAGCCGAGTACTCCGCCCGGGGGGGCTTTTGTTTGGCCTCGTGTATGCCACCGAAGGGGTCCGATGGCCGCTCGTGCAAATGCTTAGGCCATTGGCCCACCTAACCGGATTTGATGATTTCGACAGGGCTGTGCAAGGCGTCAAACTCCCTGTAAATAAAAGACGAACTTATTTGGACGACCTTTTTGTTCCTTACATCGATTTTTACAGCTGGCCATTTTTTGAGGAAGCGTTGACGAAATCGGGCTTTCATCGTATTCGCAGATGGACAAAAGGACGATTGGATCATGAGGAGAGTATTGAAACTTACTTCAGGGACCTGGCAAACTTTTATAGAATCTTTGACCATTTGGCGAAAGATCGGAAAAATCCAAACCAAGCCCTTTTCGCGGCGACCAAGGCCATCTGTCGAGCTGCGGTCAATTATGTAACAAAAGTCTCGCAAGCATTGTCCGCAGGGGAAATCAGCCCAAAAAAAGCGCGTGATTTGGCTATCGGACAAGGCCATCACAGATTTTTGGCTCAAAAAAAATGAATCACTTGGGGGAAGCCCTGGCTTCCCAAAAGAGAGGGATAGAGTTCAAGCCTCAGGAAGCCCAAACGAATGGTTAAAAATTCAGCGACTCCCCGGACAAAGGATGCCTGGGGAAATGCTTCCGTGCTTGCCGTGATTCCGGCCCGAGGAGGATCGAAAGGGATTCCGCGAAAAAACCTTGTCGATCTCTGCGGCAGGCCTCTTGTTGCCTGGTCGATTGAAACCGCGAATGAACTGCTTAAAAGCGGAGTGGTACACGAAGCCCTTGTCTCGACAGATGATTCTGAAATTGCCGAGGCGGCAAAAAAATGGGGAGGGAATGTGCCCTTTCTCAGGCCCTCCGAGCTTTCTACGGACCAAGCTAAAACAGCAGATGTTCTCATCCACGCTCTCGATTGGCATTCAAAGCGTGGCAAGGAGTTTGATGCCGTCCTTTTGCTGCAACCTACTTCCCCTCAGCGGGACTTGATGGCCATAGAAAAGGCGGTTAAGGAATTTTCTCAACAAACTCGGGCCCAATCCCTGATCGCATGCTTCCAAGATGAATATATCTGTGATGCGGTTATGTACGAACAAACTTTGGATGGTTATTTAAAGCCGAAAAGTCCTGCGCATAATAGTGGGGCCAGGCGTCAAGAAAAAGCGCCGGCCTGGATTCGAACCGGGGCGTTATATTTAACTCTCACAAACTTTTTGCGGTCAAAACGGAAAGTCATTTGTGATCACCCCATGTTGTTCGAAATGAAAAAAAATCATTCTATCGATTTAAATAATCAAGAAGATCTGGAACTATTACGAGCCATCATGTGCAGATAGGAATTTTAGAAAGCACTAACTTCTCCGGGCATGCCTTAAAAAAGCTTCGGCATGCCGGCAGGGTAGAGCTTTACAGAAAACAGAGGCTCTCATCATTTCTCAAAGACAAGGAAGTTCTCTTCGTCCGGCTCGGACACAAGATCAATAAGAAATTTCTAAAGATGGCTCCACGCCTACAATGGCTATGCAGCCCGACCACCGGATTGAATCATTTGGATGAAAAAGAGCTAAAAAGAAAAAATATCAAACTTTTGAGTCTGCGGGGCGAAAAGCATTTTCTTAAAACGATCCATGCAACTCCTGAACATACCCTAGGTCTTATCCTCACTCTGCTAAGGAGGTATCCACTGGCTTTCTCCTCATGCCGGTCTGGTTTTTGGGATCGGGATCGATTCCGAGGCGAGGAACTCCATGGCAATCGAGTCGGCATTATCGGGCTCGGACGGGTCGGGCACCGGGTGGCCACTCTTTGTCAGGCTTTCGGTGCCCGTATTTTCTGGTACGACCCGGCCAAGGTGAAACATCCTTCCGAATGGAAACGGCTTCCCAGTCCGGCATCTGTAATCCGAGCGAGCAAAATCATTGTTCTGTCGGCTGCTCATGTTGCGAACCAAAAGCCGATTTTGGGGAAACGGGAAATTCAATGCCTAAAACAACGGTATTTTATTAATACATCACGAGGGGAATTGGTGGACGAAAATAGGCTTTTTGACGCCATTCGAAAAAACTACCTTCAAGGAGCTGCTCTTGATGTGCTAAAAAATGAAAATAGGCGTCAGACATTTAAGCGCTGGAGACCACTCTTGGGGAAAAAAAACTTTTTCTTAACTCCGCACTTGGGGGGTGCAACAAATGAATCTATGGCGAAAACTGAGAATTTCATTGTCGATATCCTCCTGACTCATTTAAAGAGAAAGCTTCCTTGAAAAGCCCTAACATCAGCCAAAGAAAACGCACTTTTGTGATTGCCGAGATCGCTCAGGCACATGATGGGAGCCTTGGGATTCTTCATTCTTTTGTCGACGCGTTGGCCAAAACCGGCGTTGATGCAATCAAATTTCAGGTCCATCTTGCCCACGCAGAAAGCAGCCCGCGGGAAAAGTTTCGAAAGAAATTCTCGCCGACAGACGCTAGCCGTAGCGCCTATTGGAGGAGGATGGAGCTTTCCCCTAAGCAATGGCGTCAGCTGAAAAGAAAGTGTGAATCTCTGGGGGTTGAATTCCTTGCGACGCCCTTTAGCAACGCCGCAGTGGATCTGCTGGAAGGCTTGGGGATCCGCCGATACAAAGTCGGTTCCGGGGATGCTGCCAATCCGCTTCTTTTAGAAAAAATCTCGAAAACCAGAAAAGAGATCATTTTGTCCGCCGGTTTGGCAACATCCCGAGAGTTGGATTGCTCGACAAAGTTTTTGCGTCGTCGCGGCATTCCTTTTTCTATTCTGCAGTGCACGACGCGCTACCCGACGCATCCTGCTGAGGTTGGATTGGCCCAGTTGCAATATCTGAGGAAAAAGTATAAGTGCCCGGTAGGACTCTCTGACCATTCTGGCGAGATCTTCCCTTGTCTTGGTGCCGTGGCTTTGGGGGCTGAAGTGGTTGAAGCGCACGCTTGTTTCGACCGGCGCATGTTTGGACCAGATGCACCGGCGTCTCTAACCATCGACGAATGGGCAACTTTGGTCAGGGGCATCCGGTATATGGAGCAAGCGAGAGGCCTGGGGTGCTTTCAACGGCGTTTTGTTTCCGCAGAAAAGAAAAAGCTCCGGGAAATGTTTGGAAAAGCTCTGGCCGTAAACCACGACCTGCCGAAAGGGAAAAAAATCTGTTTCGACGATCTTGAAGGAAAGAAGCCGGCTTATGCAGGAATCCCGGCTTCGCAACTCCATAGGGTTGTTGGGTCGCGGCTGAAAAATGCCAAGAAGGCTTGGGAATTTCTGCAAAAAAAAGACATCCATCCAAATCAAGGCTACCCCCTACAAAAATAATCTCTCTAAGGAAACGCTTCCTCGGCAACCATGGCTTTCTCTTATCCATCGTGAGGAGAGTCCTTTAAGGGGAGCGAGTCTAAAAAGGCGTTACTCAAAAACCTTTTCCCTTTATGTTTTCAAGATGAGCAATTCTGGTAAGGATAAAAAAACTAGGATCCACCTTGGTTTTTGCGCCTTGCACCCCAAAGGCGGTGTTGCCGGATGAAACGAAAAGTATGCGTGGTAGTGGCAAGTCGGGCCAATTATGGGCGCGTGAAATTTCTCATGAACGCGATTTTGAAAAATCCCAGTTTAGAGCTTCAGCTCATTCTGGGTGCGTCCACCCTGTTGGATCGGTTCGGCAAGGCGATCGAAATCATCAAGGCAGACGGCTTTTCCCCGAACCGGTCCATTCACTATGTCATCGAAGGCGAGACCCTGACAACCCAGGCTAAATCCACAGGATTGGGAATCGTGGAACTATCATCCGCCTTTCAGGATATGGAGCCTGACATGGTCGTCACTGTTGCCGATCGCTTCGAGACTATGGCCACCGCCATTGCCTCGACGTATTTAAATATTCCGCTTGTGCACTTGCAGGGGGGTGAGGTCAGCGGGAATATCGATGATCGTGTCCGGAACGCCATCACCAAATTGGCGGATTTTCATTTTGTGGCTTCAGATGAGGCTCGCCTCCGGGTGGTCAATATGGGGGAAGCCCCTCACCGGGTGTATAACTATGGATGTCCTTCGATGGATATCCTCGCCAACACAGACTTAAGTCTTTTATCGGCTAAACTAGATAATTATTTGGGTGTCGGAAGACGGATTGACTGGAAACGACCCTACATTCTCGTTCTCCAGCATCCTGTAACCACCAGTTACGGCTCGGGGCGCCAGCAGATCACAGAGACCCTAGAAGCGGTTTCCCGTATGCAGGAATTGCAAAAAATCGTTTTGTGGCCGAACGTGGACGCGGGCAGTGATGATGTCTCGAAGGGGATCCGACAGTTTCGGGAAAGCCGCATGCAAGAGCCCTTTTACTATGTGAAAAACTTTTCTCCTGAGGACTACGCACGTGTTTTGAACCATGCCTGTTGTTGCGTTGGAAATTCCTCCTCGTTTATTCGGGAAGGCGCTTTTTTGGGGGTTCCGGCCGTCCTTGTCGGGGATCGACAAAAAGGGAGGGAGCATGGGGCCAACGCGAAATTTGCTGATTATGACAGAAATGAAATCGAGAGAACATTGCGGCAGCAAATCGAGCACGGCCGATACCCCGCCGATAAAAGATTTGGCCATGGGGACGCGGGCGTCAGGATAGCCGCCGAACTTGCAAGCATGGTGTTGGATCTGGCGCCCAGAGACAAATTATGAAACCAAATGGCAAAAGCCGAACCCAAGCATGGATCCTTGGCGAGGCGGCGAATTGTTTCGAGTGTTGGCACGTGATTCTTGTGATCAACAACTGGATTGTCGCCAAGGCACTCCAGGCCAGAGTCCTGATGTTTTGCATGAACGCCAAAAGGGGGAACACCATCTCAAGATGGATGATAAGGTTTTTTCTAAATGGAGAATACATTGACCCACAGCAAGTGCTGCCGCCAGAGGCCCTCAAAAAAATCCAGCAGGATGCAAAGCGAGTTTTCTTAAAGCTTCGTCGTCCAAAGGATATCCTGAAAATCACCTATCAGGGTCTTGAAATCGGCCAACAGATTTATGATGATGTTTTAAAGTATCGCCATAAAACCATCGACCGAATTTTTCCTGAGGTTCAAGGCTCCATTGCCAAAGCATTTTTAATCCGTAGTGCCGCCCAAGAGATCGTAAAAAAATATAATATCGTAGCCGGCGTCATTACACACACGACCTGTGCCTTTGAGGGAGTCTTGATTCGCTCCCTTTTGACAGAAGGGAAGCCCGTGTATCAGTTTTTTGGGGGTTTGGGGGCAATTTTTAAGCTCGATGGATGGAGGTCCAAAAAAAGAGTGGATGTACCCCCGCACACTCGACCCCCACAAAAAATCTTGCAACCTAGGTTCGCCCAATTTTCGTTTTTACTAAAAAAAGCACGCCAATATTTTACGGAGCGGTTTCAAGGGAAGGGGGGCGATATCGACTCTGCCGGGGCTTTTGCAGACGGGAAAAAATGTATTGAAAAAGATTTTCTGATGCATCTGCCGCCTGCCCTCAAGGCCTTGCCCAAGGTTTTTGTTTTTGTACACTGTATGCCTGATGACCCGCACGTCACCTGTGGCAGGAAGTATCAGGATTACTATGATTGGTTTCAGGCGACTCTGGAGGCGGCCCGGAGTTGTCCGCATGCACTTTGGGTCTTCAAGGATCATCCTTCCAAAAAGATCTACAAATTCTTGCCCGATCTTGAGAAGGAAATTCGGCAGACCGGACGTGAAAATATTTTGTACCTAGACTCAGAAAAATACAGCAATCGCGGCCTGGAGAAGCTTATGGACTGTGTTTTGACCCACAGCGGCACGGCAGCTCTCGAATTCTCCGCCCTTGGCATTCCCAGTTATACCGCTGACACCAGTGCCTTTTCCGGTCTGGGTTTGGTCAGGGAATTCCGAACTAGAGAGCAGTATCTCAATTTCATCCGCTTTTTCCACCGCCGGAAAATCCTCCCTCCCCCTTTCCCTGATCGTGCAAAAGTAGCGTTTTACCTGTGTGCGCAGCTGATTAATCAAAAGCTTAGCCAGGGTATATTTTATCCGAAAGGGAACCTGGTGATTAAAACTGCGACTAAGAAGTGGATGCTCTGCGAATTGGGCGGGTTTTTGAGGCAACCCGGGAAACTTGTCGAGGCGTGCAGAAAAATCACTGGGATGTCGCGACTGATCCGAAAGCACTGTTCAAGCGGGCAGACGGAATTAATCCTTGAACTACAAGATCAATATCGCGTTTACGGGGTCTCGATCTGAAAACTTTTCTTTCGATTGGAATGCGCGGCTCTCCCTTGCCATGAAAGTTTCACGCCAGAACACAAAGTCCTCTGCGGCAGCAGAAATGGGATCCCATCCGTCGGGGGTCCCGCTGAAGAAATGTCGCTTAAATGGGGACTCACGGCTTGTTTCCGTTTTGAAGCTTGGTGATTCCGCCTTCACGGGGATTTTTCCTCCCCAGCCTACGGATGTAGTTCCCTCCGGGCCCTTGGAATTGGTCTGGTCGGAAACGGGCAAACTTCTGCAACTGGGCCACTCATTTGATCCCGCCCTGCTGTACGGGGAAAATTATGGCTACCGCTCCGGACTCAACGCTTCGATGGTCGCCCATCTCCAGGCGAAAGTGACCGAGCTGGAGCGGTGGGCCGGTCTGACGGCCGGGGACTGGGTCCTGGACATCGGTAGCAATGACGCCACCACTCTGAAATCCTACTCCACCCCGGGGATCCACCGCGTCGGCATCGACCCCACCGGGAAAAAATTTCAAAGCCATTATCCTCCGGAAATTCGGTTGGCGCCCGAGTTGTTTTCCGCCGAGGCCTACCGGAAGGCATCGGGCGGCCATCAGGCCCGGCTCGTTACCTCCATCGCCATGTTTTACGATCTTGAGGATCCCGTGGGTTTTGCCCGTCAGGTGCGCGAAATCCTCGCCCCGAAGGGAATCTGGCACCTCGAACAGAGCTACATGCCCTCCATGTTGCGACTGAACTCTTACGATACGATTTGCCATGAGCACCTGGAGTACTACTCCCTCGGAAACATCGAGGATATCATGCAGCGCGCCGACCTCCGGATCCTGGATGTGGTCATGAATTCGGTTAACGGGGGGAGTTTTGCCGTCACCGTGACCCCGCGGGAAAACCGTAGTCTCCCGGGGAACCCCCGGCTGGTGGAGTGGCTTTTGGGCCAAGAAGACAGGATGGGATTTTCGAGCGGGCGACCCTTCGTGGAGTTCGCCGAGAGGGTCGAGCGGCATAGGATCGACCTTTCCCGACTGATCCAGGCTCTGAAGGCAGAAGGAAAAAAAATCCTCGGCTACGGCGCCTCCACCAAGGGGAATGTGATTTTACAGCACTGCGGTCTAGGCCCCGCCGACCTGCCCGCCATCGCCGAGGTCAACGAGGACAAATTCGGCCGGTTCACGCCGGGAACGGGGATCCCTATTGTCTCGGAAGCGGAAGCCCGGGCCATGGAACCGGATTATTTCCTTTTGCTGCCTTGGCATTTCAAGGAGGGCATCCTTCGCCGTGAAGCTGAGTTCCGTGCCCGCGGGGGCCGGTTCATCGTGCCTTTCCCTGAGATCGAGATCATTTAATCCTCCTTGGACTCTAAGAAAGCGATCATTTTCGGTGCGACCGGCCAGGACGGTCGTTATCTCCGGGATCTGCTGCTGGAAAAAGGCTGGGAAGTGGCGCCTTTCGACGCTCATGGGAAGCCCGCCTTGGTGGATGTGGCGGATGCGTCGGCGGTGGATCGATGGATCCGCACACATCGGCCTGCCAGGATTTTTCACTTCGCGGCCCGCTCTACGACATCGTTGGACGCGGGCACCGATAATTTTCGGGCCATTGCTTTGGGGGCCTGGAACATTCTGGCCTCGGCATGGAAACATGTGCCCCGATCCAGGGTTCTGATTGCCGGCAGCGGGCTGCAGTTTCTTAACCGGGGCCGTCCCATCCGAGAGGAGGACCCTTTTGATCCGTCTAGCCCTTACGCCGTTGCTCGGATTGCCGCTGTCCAGACGGCGCGGTATTTCCGCCGTCTCGGGCTTCGCGCCTATGTGGGATATCTGTTCCACCATGAGTCCCCCCGGCGGCGACCGGAACAGATGAGTCGACGGATCGCTGCAGCCGCAGCGGGAAAGATGCGCGGGTCTCTTTTCATCGGGGACGGGCGGGTGCGGAAAGAGTGGGCCTATGCTGGGGATATCGTCCGCGGCATGTGGGCTCTTATTTCCCAAACTAGGGTGATGGAAGCCTGCATCGGAACGGGGAAAGCCTATTCCATCGAAGACTGGGTCCGGGCCTGTTTTGCCGTCCACCAAGGAGACTGGCGAAAAAAGATCGTGATGGGACGGAACGGCTTTGTCCCCGAATACCGTATCCTGGTTTCCCATCCCCGCAGTATTTTTTCCCTTGGTTGGAGACCCCGGGTTTCCCTGAATCAACTGGCCCGCCTAATGGTGGAGGCGGAAAGGACCGGCTTAGGAAGCCAGCGGTAGGGATTCAGTCCGGATTTCTGGCTTTTGCCGCCAAGCCGACGGAAGAAATCTTCTCAGAAAATTTTGCCGCCATGCCGTTCTGTTTCTGCCCTGAAAAAGCCCGCGAAGACGGATGATCTCCTGAAAAATTTCGCCCGAGTGCTTCCATTGAGCCCGCCTCCACCGGTCGCGCAAAAGCAGCAGGCCCCGGTGACAGACCCAGCCGCCCCACAGCGGAGCCTGCGGGTCGTTTGCGCGTGCCAACTCCCTAGCCAGCCAAACGCGGGCCAGCCAGTACCCGACCGCCAACTCCTCGTCTCCCGAGTGGCCCGAAATGGTTTCAGTGTGCAGGGAAAACTGGGCGATGGGACAGCGCAAAACGGCCACGGGTTTAGGACTGCGGAGAAGGGAGAGGAGATAGATCATCAGATCGGGGCCGGCCGCTCTCCGGAGCAGATATTCAGCCCGAAAGGGTGTTTCCCGGGCAAAAGCCTGGACCTTTTCGACCCACTCCAGCAGCAGTCTGGTCTCGGTGAGGCAGCAGATCGGACTGACCGGGAGCCAGTTGGGTTGCCACCACTTGCCTGCGTCCGCGTATCCCCGCAGAAGTTCCCGAGGCTCCATTCGGAGCCACTCCTGGGGCGCGGGAAAGTCCATCACTTGAGAGAGAGGGTGCTGAAGCCCCAAACCCATGGCGAAGCAGAATCCCCGGACTTCCGCCAGGTCGGCGAGCATGTGCCAGTGGGGAGAAAGAACGTCGTCATCATACATAAACGTGGCCCAGGGAGTGGCCACCCGGGAAACCGCCTGGAAGCAGGCGGACATGAAGCCCGGCTCCCCCTCTTGGCGCAACAGCCTGACCCGCCGGTCCTTGCCATAAGCCGTCTGCAACTCCTCCCAAGTCCCGTCAGTGCTGTGGCCTTCGATCACCAAAACGTGGACCTGAAGACCGCCCCGGCAGTTTTGCAGGCAGGAGTCAACCGCGCGGCGCACCCACGGTCGCCGATTGCGGACGGGCAGGATGAAGGTCAGTTCCATGCGGGCATGGCCTCTTTAGGCCGATTTCTGCAACGCCACACAGCAGACTGCGCCCGAACAGGCAGGTTGGGATGGGGTCCAGGGTTTTCCGGCGTGGACATCAAAAAAGACCGCGTCCGCGGCCTCCTCCATCCGACAGGCCTGCCAACCCCGCACGGAATATCGATACACACATATTTCTCTCCGGGTGGCCGGGAAACTTCCGAGAAGTTCCTCCAATCCCGCACGGTCAAAAATCCTCAACCAGCCGTGGGAAACGGCACGCCCAAAAGGCACGGTGAGGTACAAAGTTCCCCCCGGGCGCAAAACCCGGAAAAACTCCTTCATCGAAAAGATGGCTCCGTCCGGGGCAGCCTCTTGGAACCTAGCATCCTTGGTGTAATGGCGGGTGTTATCCATGCCGATGTGCTCAAGGACGGAGAGGCAGGCGACCTCGTCAAACCAGCCGTCCCGGTAAGGCAAGCGGCGCAAATCCTCGAAGAGGTAGGAAACCCCCTTTTGCCAGAAACAGTCCGCCTCCGGCTCCAGGGTGCAGACATGAACTTTCCGTTGGCGGAGCAGAGGGTGCTCCAAGCAGATCTCCCGGTTGAGGGTGGAGCCCGCGTCCAACAGGCGGGCAGCCCCGCTGGGCAGGCGAGAAAACAGCCACGGGATCTCCACAATCCTCTCGTCCAAACAGGTTCCAAAGCCCTCGGGCAGGGGATCTGGATGAGGGTTTCCAGGGCGAAGGGTCAACTCGAGCTGATCCTCCCGGTACTCCTCGTATCCCCGGCTCCAAGGGACCCGGCCTGCGCGAAGATAGTCTCGGATTTTCGCGGTCCGTCTGGCCTTTTTCCAGATTTCCCGCAGTCTCAAGGGGTCTTGGCCTCCAGACCCTTCCGCCGAGCCATCTGGGCAAAAGCCCCATTTCGGCCCAGCAGTTCGGGTCGCAAAAAAGGCAGGCCAAAACGCCAAATTCTTCTAAACTTTTGCATGACGTGGATCCTAACAGAAAAAGCATGAGCAGGGTCTTCTTTTCTCCCCGGGCACTGGCCCGGACGGCGGGGGGTGACCGGCCATGAATCAACTTGGGATGAGACCCGAGCAGGTGCGCGCGGAGATTTCGAAGTACCGCTGGTACCATGAGATCGAGGTTTTGCCCGGCCTGATCACACCCTCTGCCTGTCCCCATTTCAAGAACATGTGGGATTTCAACCTCAACTGCCTGAAGGCAGTAGATTTTCGGAACAAACGGGTGCTGGACATCGGATGTCGGGACGGGCTGTTTTCGCTTCACGCGGAGCGGGCGGGAGCCCGCGAGGTCGTAGGAATAGACAACGACCTGTCTCCCGGGTTGGCCAACTTTCTTATCCCCTTTTTCCGTTCCCGGATCCATTTGGCCGAATTGAACCTCTACCAACTGGATCCGGGGCGGGAAGGCCGTTTCGACGTCATCCTCTGGTTCGGGGTGCTTTACCATCTGCGCTATCCGTTCCACGGGATCCGAAAGGTGCTGGACTGCGTTACCCCCGGGGGGGTTTTGGCTTTGGAAACCGCCACCCTTTCGACTCCCCATCTGGCCGAACAGGAGCTTCTTTACTGCCCAGTCGAAGGCAGCCCCTATGATGAGCCGACTTCCTGCACTTTTTTCAACCGCAAGGCCCTCACGACTACCCTGGACTCCCTCGGATTCGTTTTGGAGAAGGCGGCGACGTTTCGGCCGGGACTCCAGGCTGGAGTTGAGCCGTTTGCTTCCCCGCCGGTGTCCCGGGGACTGCGTGCCGCTTGGCGTAACCTGCGGGCTCGGTTCCGCCCGCTTCGCATGGAGGTGGCTCGTGAGTTTCTGATTTTCCGGAAGGCCAGCCAGGATTCCCTTCCGGATTACCGGATGAAAAACGGTCGCACCTTTACCCGGCCATGGGCCGAGGGCTACTGGGATGCAACCCACCGCGAACACACCGGTGAAAAAAAATAACCGATTCCACCTCCTCCATGTCGTTTGAGTTCGGACGTTGGAACCAGGACAACCGCACGGTTTTCTGCGATTTATTGAGCTTTTGCTCCCCGCGGGAATTTGTGATCTTTCGTTGCCCACCGCTGGGGCCCTTGCCCGTCCCGGATCACACTGAGGCGGCCGAGTTTTACGCGCCGATCAACTTTGTGCCTGTCCAGATAGGAGGTCTTTCGTGAGGCGGAAGGGAGACAGGGTTTGGCTCAAGGTTTGGTTTTCCATCTTTCTGTGCCTCGCCATCGCGGAGGTTGGCGGCCGGGTGGCCTGGCTCTTGCGCCACGGCGAATTTTTTTCGGCTGGCGAAGCCTGGAAAGGTCAAAACGCGTTTGCGGCGGAAGCAGGGGCCACTTTGGCGGGTTATACTGCCACCTTGGCCTCCCACCCTTATCTGGCGCATGTGCACAAACCTGGACCAAGCGTCAACCGGCAGGGCCTTTACGGCAGGGATTTTCCGGAATCGAGGAATCCGAAAGTCTTCCAAGTTCTGGTGACAGGCGGGTCGGTGGCCTGTCAGCTGGCGGGTGTTCAGCCTGAGAGTGGTGCCTTATGCCGCAAATTGGAGGAGAAGTATATTGCTGCCGATGGCAGGCCGATCCGAGTTTACAACGGCGCGGATGGGGGATGGAAGCTTCCGCAACAAAGCATTCAGATTTTACTGAATGCCAATCGATTTGACCTTGTGATCAATATCGATGGGTTTAATGAACACTATGTTGTAAAGGGCGATTCGTATTATCTGGAAATGCCCTGCCCAAACTACCGGACTGTCAGTCCTCTGGGGTTTCACCATCAAGCCGCATTGGTTGGCTTATGGGCGGCGGGCGCCCTAACGCGGGGGGTGGAAAAAACACCGGGACTAAACCGCCTCTGGCTTGGCTACGCTTTTGGCCGGGGGTCAGTGGCCTTGGCCCAGTTTATTGATAAGCGGTCCCGGAGTGCACAAAACCCCACGACCCTGTTCCAGTATCCTCCGGGCCAAGATGGGGATAATTTCACTCAGGAAAGACAGAGGGCTCAGCTTTCTGAGCTGAGACGGTATCTCCAGCTCAACGCAGTAATCGCGCGCCAACAAGGTTGCGAATATGCGTCTTTTCTACAGCCCTGTCCAGCCATCGGGAAAGCCTTAACGCCTGAAGAAAGACGAAAAGTCGGGGATTTGGGATACGCGGATGTCTATGGTCGGATGGAGGAGGCTTACCGGGATGCCGGGAGGAGGGGGAATTATCCCTTCCTCAGCTTAGTGGAGGTGTTTTCAAAAACAGCCCAATCCGTTTATGCGGATCAAATTCACTGCGAGATGGGTGCAGATTCACCGGGCTATCGGATCGTCTCGCAGGCAATTGCGGATGGCCTGGTTTCGATGAGGCTGGTCAAGCCGTTGGCGCAATGATGGAACTCGAAAATTGAATAAAAACCCATGATGAGCCCCAAAAAAACTCAGTTAAAACCTCGGATTTATTTAAACAAAAGCTATGCAGACCCTAAGGATCATATTCCACTGCCATCTTAATCTGTTTCTCATCCAGCCAAGTGCGATCATTAAAAACAGAAAGCCAGCGGAACAGTGAGCCAGGTAACCGTAAAAGAGGAGCTCCCTCCAATGACTAAAGCGGACCATGGTCTGGATCAGAATAGTGTCATCGCAAAAGGGCAAAGCTAATCAATATGCCTGATAATCATGAATAAATTAATTGAGATAATCAAAAAAGAATTTCAAACAGAGCTGGCAAAAGAACCGTTTCACGTGCTTGATCTGGGTTGCTCTGGCGGAATTAGTGCGGATTGGCGATTGCTAGAGCCGTATTTAAAGGTGATTGGAATCGATTTAAATGTTGAAGAAGTAGAAAAACTAAATAAAGAAGAGAAAAATAAAGCTATAAAATACCTTGCAGGCAACCTAGACCTGTCACCAGATCATCCGATCCGAAAGGCAAGGGGAGGCCCTTTTGTTTGCCATAGTCATCGGGCCTTTGCCCGAACCAGTGCATGGGATGCGCATACAAGAACCCAGAAACAGCGGGAATCGGGTAATCCTTCCACCAAGCCCGACCACGTGGATTTACCAGACCTTCTAAAGAGCCAGGGCTTCTCCTATGTTGATTTTATCAAAATTGACGTGGATGGGCCGGATTTCGACTTGCTTCAGGCACTGGAGCCCCATTTGGAACGCCTGCAGGTGCTTGGATTCAAAATGGAGGTGAATTTCAACGGCACAACGGATCCCCACGACCACACGTTCCATAACATGGACCGATTGATGAGGAAAAACGGATTTGAGCTCTATGATCTTGAACTGCGAAGGTACACAAAAAAGGCACTTCCCGGAAGATTCGTTTGGAATTTTTTTGGTCAGACCCAAAATGGCGCTTTAGCACAGGGAGATGCACTCTATTTTAAAAGCCTCACCTCATCGAATGTCCGAAAGCAAATAAAAATGGTGACCCTTTTGTCGCTTTATGGACAGATGGACAGTGCGGCGGATCTGGTAATCCAAGGGTGTTTTGGCCAGTCCGTGAAAAAAAAATGGCTGGACGCAGCCTCTCAAATCGCGGGGTTTCCCAGCTACCATGTGCTCCTCAGGCAATGGGAATCCGACCCGGCCAAATTTTTCAGAGATCCTCTTTAGAAAGGTAAAAGCAAAATCGAAATAAAAATAGTTTTTTTGCTTTGCTGTGGCAGAAGCGGATCGCTCTTGCTTCAGTCATTTCTCGATAGTCATCCAGAAATCCTCCAGATCCCGACAATCTTTAAATTTTTTGATTTTTATAACTTTTTGAAGGAAAAAGAAATCCCATTTGAAAAAAAATATATTTCCAAAGCATTTGTCGAATTTAAGGGGCATGAGGCCCTTTTTGACAGCGATAAATCAATACACCTAAGAAACAGGCTAGGCGAAAATAAAAACGAATCAATCAAGGTTTCGAAAAAAAAATTCATAGAAAATTTTGAGTCCTTAAGAACTTACAATATAAAAGATCCGCGAGAGCTTCTTATTTCTCTTCACCTAGCCTATGACAATGCTTGGAGAAATTCAAAGAATGATCATCAAAAAGTGCTTTTGATGCATCTGCATCATGGTGATTGGCTTAATCCAGAAAAACTAATAGAAAAATACAACTTGTCTACGGTCAGCAATAATTATCTCCAATCTTTAATGCCAGATAAAATTCTGTTTGCGATCAGGAATCCTTTAGATTGCTTAAAATCCGTAGAAAAAATAGCATATAGTAATTCTCAGCTTTGTGCGCAAGAGCAGTATGAAATTTACATGAGGCTTCTTGTTCAAGATTGGTTAAGACTTCAGGCTTTTCACAGGCGGGGATTAAAGATAAAGGTTATAAAGCTAGAAGAGTTAAGGCTTAATCAAGAAAAAATAATTTCCTGTATTGCTGATTGGCTTAATATTTCGGGTGCTTCTCAGAGTTTGAATAAAATAACGCTCTTTGGTTTGCCTTGGTGGGGAGACTTTTATAGTAGGACCACAGCATCTTTGCATCCGCCAGAGCCCCCCATTCTGCCTAATTCAAATAATCCAGATCATGTCTTTGTTTACTCTTTAATTAGCGAACAAATCTTAAGGCAAGGTTATCCGTTACTTGAGTCCTCAGATATGCACAATCGTTTTTCTCAAATGCACCGCCTGGAACCTCCGAACTATCTTTGGCATACTAGCAAAAGCGATTGGGAAAAAATAATTGAAACCCGCAAAGATTTTAGAGAAAGAGTCTTAAACAATGGCTGATATTATAAAAATCAATGACAATGTCGGACAAAAATAAAATTATATGGATCACAGGGCTTTCTGGTGCCGGCAAGACAACCTTGGCGCTAGAATTGGTCAAGCGCCTGCGTTCGGAAGGGTTTCCCGTGATTTCTTTGGATGGCGACGACCTCCGAGAGGTTTTCGGCGCGGTCATTTTCAATGAAAAAAACCACGGTCGGAATGGCAGGCTGGCCTTGGCCATGCAGTACGCCCATCTATGCAGGGTGCTGGCCGGTCAGGGCTTTACCGTGGTGATTGCGACGATCTCTCTCTTCCGGGAGGTTCATCAATGGAACCGGGAAAATCTTCCGGGATATTTTGAAATTTATCTAAAGGCTCCCATCGAAGAGCTTCGCCGCAGGGATCCCAAGGGGATTTACAAGAAATTCGATGCAGGGGAGATTAAGAATGTTGCCGGCTTGGATTTGCAAGTCGATGAGCCAGAAAAATCAGACTTAACCATAACAACTGAATCAAAAGTAAATATAAATAAAAACCTTGAGATAATTCTAAAAGGGATCAGAACGCTGTGAGGCAGAAAATAAAAGCAGGAGATTTCACCGGACTTGCAAAGGATTATTCCCTCCATCGGCCCGATTATTCCCAGTCCGTCTTAAAGGGATTACTTGGCCTGTTATCAAAAAGACCTGCTGAAGTGGATTTTGTTGATGTGGGGGCTGGAACCGGCATTTGGACGCGAATGGTCATTTCAGCTGGGGTCAAAACGGCAACGGCTGTGGAACCTAATGAAGACATGCGCAAAAGCGGCATGGCTGATCTAAATTATAACTCGATTCGATGGCTTCAGGGAAGTGCTGAAAAAACTGGCTTGCCCGATGCGTCTGCAGACCTTGCGACGATGGCCTCAAGTTTTCACTGGGCTGATTTTGATTCCGCCACCCGTGAATTTCATCGAATTCTTCGGCCTCAAGGCCGATTTGCAGCACTTTGGAACCCCCGATTAATTGAGACCAATCCTTTGTTGGTTGAAATTGAGGCTCACCTAAATTCCTTACGACCCGGAATCAAGCGTGTTTCATCCGGCCGCTCTGGGATTACTGAGACCCTCACCGAGCGCTTGTCAGAATCGCCTTATTTCGAAGATGTGATTTATCTGGAGGGGAGGCATGTCATTCCAATGTCCTCAAACCGCTATCTCGGAGCTTGGCGCTCCGTTAACGATTTAAGAGTTCAGCTTGGTCCTAAAAAATTTAACGAATTTCTAGAATTCGTTGAAACCAAAATTTCTAACTTAAAAACTATTAATGCAACTTATCTCACGCGCGTTTGGACGGCCTTACGAAAATCCTGACCCCGTTGAAAGTAAAAATGTCCTCCAAAGCCCGGACGCTTGAGGAGCTGCAAAAAAGCCTGGCCGCAGGGAGGGTTCCTCACTTGGTGGTTTTCTCCGCCAAGGACTGGCGGAAGAACCCCCTTGCCGATCGAAAGAAAATCTCCCGTTCTATGGGGCCGGGGCCGTGGATTGTGCGCTCGAGTTGTGCCCAGGAGGACGGCGCGCATCGCTCTAATGCCGGAGCCTTTCTTTCAGTGCCGGATGTGACGGAGACCAATTTTGATGCTGCGGTGGAGAGGGTCATTGGGTCCTACGGGCGGGTATCGGCGGAAGATGAGGTCTTGGTCCAGCCCATGCTCAAGAATGTCCTCCGCTCCGGGGTGGCCTTTAGCCATGACCCGGTGACCTGCGCCCCTTACCGGATCATTAGTTGGTCGGAAGGAAGCGACACCAGCCTAGTCACCGGAGGCAGGGGAGGACACACCTGGCAACAGGCTGCCTTGAGCCCTTGTTCCGCCCCGGTCCATCTGGCAGCGGTGGTGCGTCTTTTGGAGGAGGTGCTGGAGAAGTTCGGGCAGGCCCCGGTGGACATTGAGTTTGCTGTCACCCGGGAAAAAGACGGGGAAGCTCTCTGGCTTCTCCAGGCCCGGCCCCTGGTTTTACGGGAGCCGGCGGAAGATCCCCGCCAACAAAAGGAGCGTTTGGAAATTCTCGAAAAGAAGGTTCGGGCGGGAATGAAAACCCACCCTTTTTTGATCGGGCAACGAAGCGTTTACGGCGTGATGCCGGACTGGAACCCGGCGGAAATCATCGGGCTTCGCCCGAAACCCTTGGCTCTTTCGCTTTACCGTGAACTGATTACCGACTCCATCTGGGCCTACCAGCGGGACAACTACGGCTACCGCAATCTCCGCAGCTTTCCCCTCATGCCCCATTTTTTCGGGCTGCCCTACATTGACGTGCGCCTCTCCTTCAACTCTTTTGTGCCGGCGGACCTGCCCGCACCGCTCGCCGGTCGATTGGTGGATTACTACACGGGAAGGCTCCTAGAGGAGCCATCCCTGCATGACAAGGTGGAGTTTGAGATCGTCTTTTCCTGTTACACGCTGGACCTTCCCGGGCGTCTGCGGGTCTTGGAGGAACGGGGGTTTTCCGCTGGGGAACGCCTGCAGCTCGAGAATTCCTTGCGGAATCTGACCAAACGGATTTTGCATCCCGAGGAGGGGCTGTGGAAGGCGGACGAACGCCGAATCCACCGTCTGATGGAAAGACGAGAGGAGCTTTCTGCTTCGAGCCCGGAGCCGATCGAAAAAATTTACTGGCTGTTGGAGGATGGCAAACGGTACGGAACCCTGCCTTTTGCCGGGCTGGCACGGGCCGGATTCATCGCGGTGCAGCTCCTTAAATCCCTGGTCGCCACCGAGGTGTTCAGCAGGGAGGACTATGACACGTTTCTCACCGGGCTAACCACTGTCAGCGGGGATCTGGCAAGGGACCAACGACATCTTTCGCGGGAAAAGTTCTTGGAGAAGTACGGGCATCTCCGGCCTGGGACTTACGATATCCTTTCGGAACGTTATGATGAAAACCCGGATCTTTATTTCAAATGGCGGAAAGACATGGAAGGCATGGGGGAGAAGCCCCCTTTTGTTCCGACCCTAACCCAGTTGAGGAAAGTGGGGGCTTTGCTCAAGGAGCACCAGCTAGAGCCGGATCCCCTAGTCTTTTTTAACTTCCTAAGTAAGGCTATCCAGTTGCGGGAGTGGTCGAAATTCCAGTTCACAAAAAACCTTTCGGATATCCTTGCCCTGATTGGGCAGGTGGGGGCCGACCACGGATTTGGCCGGGAGGATATGGCATTCTCGGATATTCAAATCTTCAAAGAACTTCATATTGTTGCGGACTGCATCCATGACCGGCTTGAGGCCAACATCGACTCCGGCCGAAAGAATTATCGCACCGCTTGCCGAGTTTCTCTCCCCCCCCTGCTCACCCGGCCGGAGGACGTGTGGGGATTCCTCTGGCCCGAGACTTCCCCGAACTTTATCACCCAAAAAGCGGTGGTCGGGGAGGTGGGGGAAGCAGCTTCCCGGGAAAGCCTTGCTGGTAAGATTGTCTGCATCCCAAGCGCAGATCCCGGCTACGACTGGTTGTTTTCCCACTCGATTGGGGGGCTGGTGACGGCCTGGGGAGGGGCGAACTCCCATATGGCGATTCGGGCAAGCGAATTGGGGTTGCCGGCCGTGATCGGCGCCGGGGAGGCGACCTACCGGAAATGGTCGCAGGCCCAGATCCTCCGGATCGACTGCGCCAACAGGAAGGTGGAGATTCTGACTTGAAGATTTGCCTAATTACCCAGCGTGGGGAATCCCTCCCTAACCGTGGAGAGACCCGTGATACTCTTGATCGCCGACTCAGTTTATGGGTCAGGGAAGCCGGCTTGCAGCCTGTTCCGATCCCTAACATTTGGTTAGCTCGGGGAAACGGGCTAGAAGAATGGCTCAATAAAATTGGGATTTCTGCCGTGATTCTCTCTGGAGGCGGGCATCCAGGGGATGATCCCGAAAGAGAACATACGGAAACTGGGATTTTGAAGTATGCAGAGAGAAGAGAGCTGCCGGTTTTGGGGATATGCCGAGGAATGCAGATGATGGGTGTTTATGCCGGAGCCTCCTTGGTTGAGGTATCTGGTCATGTCGGCGCTCGCCATATGGTTGAAGGCACCATCACCGGAGAAGTGAACAGTTTTCATAACAAGGCTCTCTCTGGCTGTCCCCTCGGTTATCAAATCACCTCCCGAAGCGGTGATGGGGTTTTGGAATCTATCCGACATAAGACTTTGCCGTGGGAAGGATGGATGTGGCATCCGGAAAGAGACCAGGTTTTTGCGCAAGACTTTTTGGCAAGATTCCATGGCATGCTGGCCGGATGAGAGCTATAATTCTTGCTGCGGGGCGCGGAAGCCGAATGGGGCCTATGTCCCGGGGCCAACCGAAATGTCTAATTAAGATTCATGGCAAGACTTTATTAGATCGGCAAATTGCAGCCATCCGTGCTGCGGGAATCAAGGAAATCTCAATTGTAACAGGTTATTGTCGAGCCAAACTGCAACACCGTGGTCTAAGGGAGTTTCATAATTCCCGCTGGGCTACTACAAATATGGTCTCCTCTCTTGCGTGTGCAAACGCTTGGCTTAAGATTGGACCATGCATTGTTTCGTATGGAGATATCATATACGAAGCAAAAGCTGTTCGGCTTCTAAAAAAACAAAGGTCAGGTTTCGTGATCTCTTATGATGCAAATTGGGAGAGACTTTGGTCGAAAAGATTTCGAAACCCGCTTGAAGATGCTGAAACATTCCGAATTACAAAAAAAGGAAGAGTTTTAGAGATAGGCGGGCGAGCAAAATCAAAGAAAGAAATCAAAGGCCAATACATGGGGCTTTTTAAAATAAATCAAAAAGCATGGGAAAAAATGCAGATTTTTCTGTCTAACCTTAAAGAAAAAACAAAAGAAAATCTTCAGATGACCCATCTTTTAAATTTAATGATAGAGAAAAAAAGAATATCGGTAAAAGCTGTTCCCTACAATGGAGCCTGGTTTGAATTTGATAAAGAAACTGATATTAAACTTGCAAAGAAAATAATAAAAAATTAATTATGATGAATTTAAAAACTTTTAAAGACTTTCTTCCAATTTTGAAAGAAAAATGGAAAGAAATACCTGCAGGCCTTCAAACAAGACTATTCAGCAGTGATCTGCTTGCAAAAAAAAAGAATGATTTTATTAACGATTGGGAGAACTTATATATCGAAAATTGCGAAGGAGAAGGATTCCAAGTGCGTGGATGGTATCACAAACTATATGAATCACTAGCAAAACAAGGAGGTAACTGGATTGAAATTGGCAGTGGCTTGGGATATGATGGAACTTATTTTGCAACAAAAGGAGCAAACCTGACCTTTTGTGACATTATTGAGGATAATCTAAGGGTAATAGAAAGAATATGTAATTACAAAAAAATAAAAAACGTAAGTTTTATTTTACTCAAGGACTTAGAAGAAATAAAACTTTTTCCCTGCTTCGATATTGTAATAGCAATTGGAAGCCTCATAAATACTCCGCTAGAGATTGCTCAAAAAGAACGCTTTGAGTTATTTAACAAACTAAATCCAGGGGGCAGGTGGCTAGAACTTGCTTATCCAAAAGAGCGTTGGATAAAAGAAGGAAGCTTAAGTCCACAAGATTGGGCGAAAAGAACTGACGGAGAAAATACTCCATGGGTCGAGTGGTACGATTTAAATAAATTATTGAGCTGTTTTAAAGTAAATTCAGTAAAAGTGATCTTAAATACAAATTTTAAAAATAACGATTTCAATTGGTTTGATCTAGAAAAGAATAAAAACTCGCAATTGATCCAGTAAACAAAAAACACACAACAAAAAACCAGTAAAAATGCTCAAAAGTCTTTTATGCTTTTTGCAAACATATAAAAACTCATTTAGGTGGGCCACAGATTGCGGGTGCAAGGATTTGATCTTAAAATACGGATTACAGTACCTTGACACAAAAAAAATCAAAAAAGTATTGGATGTGGGGTCCGGTAAAAATGAAGAAATTTGTTCTCTGGTACCAAAAGCAGAAGAATTTCATTTTATTGATAATATGTTTTTGCCCGAACAAAAACCTCGATTCCATTTGCATCTGCAAAGTGCAGGACAAAAATTTAGAATAGATTCAGAAACTATTGACCTCGTCGTTTCAAACGGAAGCTTCGATCATTTGTCTGGAGATGATCAAAAATCAGCCTTCTTAGAAATTGAGCGAGTTCTAAAAAAAGGAGGCATTTTCCTGTTTGCATGTGAATATTTCGATTTTGATGACGAAACCTTTTTCGAAAAGAGCCAAAATGATCCAGACGCAAAAAAGCGAAACGTCTGTTCTTTTTGTAACATAAATCTTTTAAAAATAATTAAGCTGTTAACAAAGCTAAGACCAATTCAAAAGGACTTGCGTTTTCTCCCTGACGGGCGGCCATTAAAACTAATAAAGACACAAAAAGAATTAAATATCTTTTCTGGCACAACAAGCACCGGTCTTACATCCATATTTGGTTCATTCTTTATTGTTTTTAAGAAGCTATGAAAGCAGTTGCTTTAAAAGACTTTTCATTATTTCTCGGTGCGAAGTCTTTCGAGAATATTAAAGCAAAACCACCGGCCAAACCTTTAAAAGACTTCAAAATGGAGGAGGATGATTCTACAATATTAAGATATCTATATAAAAAATTCGATCCTAAGAGGCATTTGGAAATCGGAACGTGGAAAGGTTTCGGGGCAAAACTTGCGGCGGAAAACTCCTCGGCAACGGTGTGGACTATAAACCCTTGGGAAGGGGAAAGAAATGCAGACGGCAATCCTGTTTACAGCGAACCGTCTAAGAATGTAGTTAATACAAAAGGCTTACTTGAAATGGTTGGCAATCATCAAGTGAACATTAATTCAACTATTCAAACGGATTCGGCCTACATGATAGGGCATATGTACCGAGAGGCAGGACTTGGTGGTCGTGTTAACCAAATCTATGCGACTTCCAAAGAATGGGATACTTCAAACATTCCCGAATCTTTTTTTGATACAATCTTAATAGACGGTTCGCATGAGCCGGAGTTGGTTGTTCACGATACCAGAAAAACTCTTCCGCTTTTGCGGTCTGGAGGTGTGATGATTTGGCACGATTACTGTCCTGTTCCTGAGGTGATCGAATCAATGAGTTCAGTCCGTGGTGTTACCCAAGGGATTAAACAACTTGGCGAGAGCTATTTCAAAGAACATTATTCCGAATGTTTCTGGATCGATCCCAGCTGGCTTTTGGTTGGGATCAAAAAATAGCTAGAAGTGTTTTTCAATTAACCTAATAAAATGATATGAAAATTGACGTTTTCAGCCTTGAGCACACCAAACATGCCTTCACGGAAATTGGGAGGGCCCTGAAGGCCAAAAAACAGTACCACACCGTGGTGATGACCAGCACTGTCTTGCTGGGCGGTACCCGGCACGGGCTCCTACCGATCCTGGAACGGGAATCCGGCAAAAAGTGCAGGCCTGATTTCGGTCTCTGCTACAAACCGAAGTTCATCGCCCTAGGCACCGCGATTCGGGATTTTCTCAACCGCCGATGGGGGCAGAGAGCATGAGTCGACCGTACTTGGCGATGGTGGTCGCCTCCCGCAACGACGACCATGGAGGTGATCCTCTAAAACGAACGGAGATGGCGGTCCGACGCTTTATCTGGCAATGCGAAAGGTATGGGCTTCACGGTGAATATATCGTGGTGGACTGGAACCCCCCGCCGGACCGGCCTTCGCTTGGGGAGGTGTTCCGCGGGTGGAACCTCACCTCGAAATTTTGCCGGGTAAGAGTGATAAGAGTCCCGCCTGAAATTCACCTCAGGATACCCCACTCCTCGAAGTTGCCCCTTTTCCAAATGTGGGCAAAAAACGTCGGCATCAGGCGTGCGGAGGCAGAATTTGTCCTTGCGACCAACATCGATGTCATGATGAGCAACCAAGTCATGAACCGTTTTGCCGCAAGAGGACTATCTTCACAAAAAATGTATCGCTCCGACCGGTTTGATGTGGGCTTTTCTTTTCCAGAGGTTTTTTCCCATCGTTTCGAGGATGCTGATGCCTTCAGTAATACCCATAGGATTAACAAACGTGGGGCCTGCATGGATATCTCTTTGCTTCATGCCAAGATAATTAGAGAAAGTGGCTTATTTGTAAGCAAGGAACACAAACTACAAGCAAGGCTCAGGGAAAAGCTGCGGCTATTTTTTCGAAGGAAAGGAATTCCCTTAAAAATACGATCCAAATACCAACTCCACACAAACGCCTGCGGGGATTTCACCCTAATGGCTCAGCCGGCTTGGGAGGGACTGCGTGGATATCCAGAAATCGCTGCGTACTCATTTCATATCGATAGCATCCTATGTGCCCAAGCGCACAATAACGGATATCCTGAGACGATTCTACTCTACCCTGAAGTGCACTTTCACGTAGACCATGCCGACGGATGGTCCCCCGAAAGCGACAAAACACTCTTTGCCAGGCTTAAAGAAAAAAGAATTCCTTATCTAGATGGGCAGCTGAAAAGTTACGAAGATTATTGCCGGGGGTCTAGATATCCCGTGGTTTTTAATTCAACGAAATGGGGGTTCGCAGATGAGAAATTTCACGAGGATTCGATCTAGGTCGTGAGATGCAGGCGGGGGGGGAGCCATGGGGCCAGTCACATTCGCAAAGGCAGACCTTTGCGATACATGTTTGGAAAATAGCCCCTAGAAATATGAAAGATAAGAATGTAAATCGTCGTAGCCACAAGTTCTCTCAGCCAAAGGGGTTTTTCTGGAGGAATGCATCCAGAATGTTTTGCTTAAAAAACTATCTCCACTTCCGAAGCCTGCTGTTTCCCCAAACTGATTAGATGAATTGGCAACTCAATTTGTTTCGCAAAACTGCGGAGCCCTTTTTTCTCGTTTGCCTGCCTGGGTTGCCACGGGAGGATTTTTCCTGGAACGCCCGGGAGGGGTGGTTGAAAGGGTTTCGCAGCCTGGGGATCCCCGTGGTGGAGGCCTGGATTGAACGCCAAAAAGGGCGGCCTGAAAAAATATTGGCAGATATCCGAAAGAAAAAACCCCAGGCCGTGTTTTTATTGGGCGGGGACCACCACCTGGAGATGTTGCACCGGGAGGAAAGTGACCGATGTGCCTGGCGGGAACTGGGGATCCCCACGATCTGCAACTGTGACGAAGCGATAGTGGATAGCCCCTTCCCGGGAAGCCTCGAAAAGACAGAACGGGCTTTGGCGACATTTGATTTTTTCACCTATTGCGATGAACGCGCAGAGCGAGTCTTTGCCGCCAAGGGAGGCCACGCCTTGTGGTGGCCGCAATACGTCGACGCCCAAACCTTCCGCCAGGGCCGGAGGCATGCCCAGAAGGAACCCCAGGCTTATTTTCGGGGGCAGTTCCGCGATCATGGGTTGCTAGGCGTCTATGCCAAGAGGCAAAGCGTGCTGGCGGCGGTCAACGGGAAGGAAGGGTTCATCCTTGAGGAGGCCTATCGTCCAAGGCTGAGCATTGCCGAGGCAGTAGAGCGAAAAGACCGCTACCGTTTTTGCCTGCATGCCCCCTCCAACTGTCCGGGCTTCACCTCGGCCTTTTTTGAGGGCGCCGCCGTCGGTTCGGCGGTTCTGCAGTACCGCCTCCCGGCCGACCAACCCCGAAGCCGGGCACTGCTGGTGGAAGGGCAACATTATTTCGGGTACAATGCGGATCAACCGGAGGAGCTGAGGGAAATTCTCCGCTCCCTGCGGGCCGATCCGGACAAGGTGGAAGCCGTGGCCAACGCCGGACGTGAGGAAACTATAAAAAAACACACTATTGAGATGCGCATCCGGCAAATGCTGGTTTGGTTGTCTTCTTTCCGGCCGGATTGTCAGGAACTGGCGGGCATGGCTCAGCCAGTTTCGCGCGAATGAAAATTTATTTTTTCTCCCTCGTTTACGAGGGAATGCCATGGGTCCGCGGGCAGAAAGAATTTTCAGAACGGCTGCGGGACCTGGAGTTTTGCTGGCATTGGGCGGAGGGCCTAGCCCGGCATGAGGCGGACACTGCTTGGTGTGCGGAACAGGGAGGATCCCTACCCTCTAGTCCCATCAGCACCGATGGAACCCGTGAATTCCTCCGGCAATGGGCGGGGGAGGATGGGCGCATATTTCTGCATGATGAGCCCTCCGGCGGTTTGTGGCCGGGCAAAACCGCCATGGTCAGGGCCGCCACCGCCGGTGCTAAAGAGGGCGATCTTTTATGGCAGGTGGATGCGGACGAATTTTGGCAGCCGTGGCAGGTGGCCGAGATCGTCGGCTATTTTCGGGATCATCCCGAAACCTCGGCAGGGTGGTTTGATTGCCATTATTTTTTCGGATGGGATCGGGTGAGCTCCCGGCCCGGGGTTTTCGGAAATTTCCGTAGCAGGGAGTGGCTTCGGATTTGGCGTTTCCGGTCCGGGGACCACTGGCGCAGCCATGAACCTCCCGTGTTGGAGCGGAAAAATGGGAAAAAAGTCATCGACGTAGGATTTTGGAAACCCCTCTGCCAACGGGAGACCCGTCGGCGGGGCTGGATTTTCCAGCATTACGCCCTGGCGGATGAACGGCAGATCCGGTTCAAGGAGAGGTATTACGGCTACCGGGGATTGGTGACCGGCATGGAGCGCCTGGCCCGGGATCCTTCGCCTTGTCCGAAAGTCAGGAACTACCTTCCCCATGTGCGCCAAGCGGAGCTGGGAACAGCGCGGACTTTCCGGAATTTTTTCCGGCGGGGCCTTGAGCCTCTTTGGCCAGCCGCCCGAGCGGAATCACCGGTCCGGGCAGGTATTTTCCCCGTGGCCATGCCAGGTCCCGCTGGGAAGGTGACTTTTCGTTTCCAGTCCGCTGCTGCCCCATGGCACAGCGTCCTCTTGATCCGAGGGGACCGCCTGGGAGATGCGGTTCTGTTTACCTCCTTCCTGCGTTCCTTTGTGAGGGAATTTCCGGAATGCAGGATCACCCTGGCCGTTCCGGAAAACACTCAAGAAGTCTACGACCTCAGCAAGCTTCCTCTGCAGTTGGAGACCTTTGAATCCGGGAGGATTTCCGAGCGGGCGGTTTTGCACGATCTCCTCCAGCGGCTGCAACGAAGTCGGTTTGACCTGGCGGCGGTGCCCTCTTTCAACCGCAACAAGGAGATGCTCTGGCTCCTTCGTCACTGCCGCGCCCGTAAAAAAGTGGCTTTTCAAGGGGAAATGAGGGGCGTGCGCAAACGGCACCGCTGGTGGCATGAGTTATGGATCCGTGAAAAGTTAGGCGTGGAAGAGGAAAGCCTCGGGCTGGCCCGACCCGATCTGCATGAGCTCGAAAAATACCGGCGTCTGCTAATTCACCTCGGCGCATCCGGCGACATCGAACCACCCGTTTTGTCGGCTACCCATCTTCCGTCCCCTCAGTCCAAGGCAGGCAAACGCAAGCTTGGAGTGGCTCCCGGCCTTGAGGGATCGATCAAGGAATATCCCCACTGGGACAAGGTCGCCTCCTTGATGGATGCAGGGGAACCATGTTCGTGGGCGGTTTTGGGACTCGCCGGCGATCCTATTTCGCCATCCTTCGATTCCGGAAACCGGGAATGCCGGGATCTGAGGGGCAAAACCAACCTGGAATCCCTCGTTCGGGAGGTCCGGGGGCTGGACCTTTTGCTGGCTTCCGACACCGGCACTGCCCATCTCGCCTGCGCTCTGGGAACTCCTGTCCTTGTTGTTCTGGGCGGAGGGGATTACGGCCGGTTCTTTCCAAACCATGCCGCCGTGGTTTTGACCAGACCCCTCGCTTGTTTCCAATGCCACTGGGAATGCATCCAAGCGGAGCCGGTGTGCATCCGGGGAATCACCCCGGAAGAAGTGGCCCAGGTGGCCCAAGGCATCTTGGCCGGAAGGATTCCGGCCGGCTCAGTGGTGATGGCCCGGGGATCTCGACCCCACCCCGGGGATATCGGCGTTTCCGGTTTCCTCTATCGGCCGGGGGTTCCCGAAATCCTGGATGCGGGAACTGTTTGACGCCGCAGTAAAAACGGACCCTTCAGGCCAAACCAAGTCGAAAGAATCCGGAACCGGAAGAGGAGCGGGTTCAACCACCAACCGCGACCCGGCCTGACACCGCGTTTCCGAGTGAGAAGCGTTCGAAAAGCGAGAAAACGAAAAAGAGGGTTCCACACGGGGGGCGGGAGGGAGGATTTGGTTTCATACACCAAGCGCCGGAAAGATGACATCCGGGGTAAAACCCGTTCTGCATAGTGGGCGGTGAATCCGCTTCCCCAGCCCCGGCAAAATGACACCCGGATCCGGGCAATGGTCCGGTAAAAGAGCGCCGAGTCGCCAAAGTCACCATAATTTTCCGGGAAGGGGTTATCATGAAGAAAAGCGGTTCGATAAAGATTGCTGGCGGAGGATCCCATCATAGTGGCATGGCCACCGGCCAAACTGGAGTAAAGCAGGAAGGGCTGGGGAAGAAGGCGTCCCGGCCAGCAGAACAAAAACCACTTATGCTTTTGGACCGGCCAGCGTCGGGTAAAGGCAATGTTGGCCGGAGTGAGAAAGGGAGCAGAAACCACCAGATCGGCACAGGCCGAATCCCCTCTTTGGATCATCCGGGCCAAAAATTCCGGGAGGGCGAATTCTCCCACCGTGCTGATATAGGTCCACGGGGTTTTGACATGAGCGATCCCCTGATTCCAGGCACGGTAGAGCCCACGGGGGAGCACCAGCGAAATTCCGTGAAACCAGCCTGCGCATTTCCGTGAAAATTCATGCGTCCCGTCATTCGAGGGACTGGAGACCCAGATGGTACGACCGCAAGCTGCCAAGACCGGCGCCATGAACTCCACATGGTGTTCCAGCTGTCTTCGGCATTGGTAGCTGGGCAGTATGATGGAAACACGCCGCAGCGACTCCTGTAGGGAAGCTTTCACCAATAGGCTCCTCCTTCCATGAGGCGAAAGTTTTCCGGCCGGTCTCCTACAAGCGGATGCACCCAAAAGTCGTTGAAGTCCTTGATATCCCTCCAACGGCCGCCTTTGATTCCGAAGAGAAGTTGGGTGTCCCCGCCCAGATGCAGGCCGATCTTGCCCATCTTTTTGGCATGAGCCGCGAGGGGAATGGACCAAGCCCCGGCGCCTATGACCGCCACTTCAAAATCTGTAGCCTCCATTTGCCGCTTCAGGTCAGCCAGGCCCTCGTGCCAATCCCGGTGTACCGGGGGCACCATGTAAGCCAGTTGGGGACAAGCAAGAATTTGACAGTTCGCCGCCGCTCGATCCACGACGGACGGCTCCACATTTCTGTAAAGGTCCAGCCGATTCAAGTGTGGCAACTGGGATTCGATGGTGCGGCGGAAGGGGCTGATCACCAGCCAGCGACGGGAACAAAGTTGGGGTAGCCACGAGACAAACCGCACCCGAAGGGCAGCCAAATAAACCCGGCGGACCGATGGAAGATTTTTAGCGAGGAAGACGTTTTCATAGGCCCCCAAATGATCCTTGGGATCCTGCCACTGGGCGGTGACATCCAAAAACGCAATGCTCTCCCGATATTCCGCGGCCCAACGAAAGAATACGTCCTTGCGGATAGGGAACAGCCCGGCGGTGTGGTGAAGCCGCTGGGCAGGCCGGTGCCAGCTGGCGGAACGGGGCCAAGGCAAACGGATCCAGCGGTCGAAATACTCCAATCCACACAATTCCGTTGTGCCGATTTTTCCGATGCAGACGGGCCGGGAGCCTGCGAGCAGGCTGCCGATGTCCGTCTCCTGCCGAAGGAGTTCCGCATGCGACCAGGGTTCCCGCGGCAGGTGGCGCTGCCAATTCAGCCCAGTCAAACGGTTAAACCTAGGTAAGAACGCCATGCTCAAACTCTAAAAAAAAAGAGCCCAACTTCGAATTTAATCTTTTTACCGCCAACCAAAGGGAAAGCTCCTGAAGCGAAAATTCGGAACTCTAGAATAGAGGGCGAGGATTGTTTCGTCCGCGTCCTCAATCTCGCACCAGGCAAAAAGGGTCTTCGGTCAGCCGCTGGGTCATAAAATTATCGTAGTCTGCCGCCTTGAAAATATAAACTTCCCCATCCCCGCATTTGGCGGAAAAGCACAATGAAGGGTCTGCCACAAAGGGAAGACTTACTAGGTCAGGTTTTTTTAAAAGGCTCAGGTCTTTTCTGACAAAATAACGCTGGCTGATGGGTTGGGTTGCCGAAGCGGCATCGATCCCGATTCCGGAAAACAGCATGTAGAAATTGTAGGGGACCTGGTGCCGTTCCTCGGCCAAATGAAACAAAGTGCAACGGTCGAATTTAACTCCCAGCAACAAAATCTTGCCATTGTTTTGGATAAGCCGCTGCAAAGGTGAGGTTTCATCCAAAAAGGAGTTGTACGGAAGCAAATATTCGCTGGCCCGTTTTCCCGCAGACACGAAGGACGTCATGGGCACGAACGATCGATTTTTTGGATTCCGCCGCCGCATAACCTCTGTCAGGACCCCGGTTTCGCTAGGGCTGTTCAGAAGGTCGAAAAGTTTAGTTGTGCCGAAGGAGGTGCGGGTAGCTGCCATCATCGAGAGTGTTCCGCTCGGACCGACAGCTTCCAACAGGGCGTCAAGAACACTGTCGGCGCCTCCCGGCACCTCCCCCAAGGTCCGCAGGGAAGAATGAACGACCAGGTCATCTCCTGGGCAGAGAACTTCGGAAAGGATAGATCTTAACTGGGCGAGGGAGTTCATCCGTGGAATCGGTCAAAACAAGATGGTGATGTGATGCTTAGAGGACAAGACCTATCCTAATTCCGGCATCGCATGGCGAAGGCCTAGGCCGTACAGAAGGCTTTCCCCTGAAGTTCTGCGTTTCGAGCTCAAAGGAGGACATGGATAGATGGCGGGGGCAGGTTCAGTTGACGAAGAGGCAACCGAACGTGCCCGACGCTTCATGGGTTCGCTAAAATTTAGGCCTGGTTATGTTTTTCGGTAGGTCACCATTCGATATCTTCTACTTTTTCTTTTCGATATATTTTGGAATGCCTTCCAAAGATCGAGGGTTGGTCTTCTCCAGGCAAGCTCGGCAACTTTGCGCATCTGTGTCTCCCGAAGCCTGCGACGTTGCTCCGGATTGGCTTCGAGGACGCGAAGAATGGATAGGACGTGGTCGGAGGACTGTACAATAGCTTCTGGCAGCAACGGGGAAGGACATTCGACAGACCTGGGATCCCCCATCACGAGGCACCCGGCGCAGGCGGACTCGATCAAAATCGCGCCCCAAGTTTTTCGGGGTCCGATCTTCACAAAGTAGCGGGAAGTCCCCAGGCCGGAGAGAAAGTCAGAAGGGGGGAGCCCGCGCAAGATCCGGATGTTCATTTCGGGCAAGCCCTTTTTCAGGATGGCCAAATCACCTGGCAGGGTGTGTGGGTCCAGAGACACTGCCGGTCGCTCCGGCGCCGGCGGGTTTGCGTGGCAGGCGGTAGACTGATACGCCCAAGGGAAATCCAAAACGTGGGGGCGATTGCACGGTCGGACACGATGAACCCGGCATTTTTGGTTGAGGAAAAGATCCATGCCCCATCCGGGCCTCTTTTCCAGCGCACGATAGAGGGGCATGCCCGGCTCGCTTAACAAACAAGCCCAGACGGTGTGGCGGGTTTTTTGGATGAGCCGCTCCGGAACACTGACATCGATGGATACCACCAGATCATAGGCGCTCCAATCGATCTCATCCGGATCTTGGGCTACTTCGTGGCGGGTCCGGGGGCCTGCTGGAGTCCAAAACGGCTGGGTCCGGGCCACCTCGCGGTAGCAGCGCCGGGAACTTTCTGGGTCAGGGTCCCGGGCCACCTTTTGCTCCCAGAGGCGGCACTCGGAGTCTGGCGCCTCGCGCACCATGATCAGCTCGGCACCGAGCTCATGTAGGAGGGAAAGACAACCGGTGTGGGAGGTAGCGGAACGAATAAAATCCGCGATGGGGTGTTTTCCGGGAAAATTGGGCAGGGCCACCTGCACTTCCTGTTTGACCAGCGCGATGCGGAGGGACGACAAGCCGGTCAAGGCTTTCTGGGTCTCGTCGTCGGCAAGCTTTCTGGGCTCGTCATGGACCTCGGCGGAGCAAAGAACTTTCCGCGAAGCCCAGGGCAGGAGGGGTTTGGGCCAAGGCCAGGGCACAGTATGGCGCACCCCAAGCTTATTGGCCGGGAAGCTTGTTTCTTTTGGCCAACCGCCATTTGGTCAGAGGGAAAAACCAACGGCGCTGGGTGACGGGGTGCAACGGGGTGCTGAAAATCTTCCGAAAAAATTCCACCAACCGGCCCAGGTCGTAGACAGGGCTGGGTCGGTTGTCCCGAAACGGCGGTGCCTGAATATAGCGTGCGTAGAGGGCGGGCGTCTCATCGACATGGAGAACGTACTCAGCCAGTTCCCGGAGGGATCCGAAATCCTCGGCGCAGATGAAGCTATCCGGATTAAAATCCTCCTTCACCCGGGGATCGCCCCAGTGGATCGGGATGGTGTGGACGTGGAGCGGATCAACGAGCTTCTCCGTGGTCCATCCGGGCCGGTGCCTGTTTTCAAACGCGATGTTGAAGCGGTAGTTTCTGATCCAAGCAATCTTTTCGCGGTAGCGATCTTTTTTCGGGACGCGAAACCCTGTGTTATTCAATGCGGGCCCGGCTGAATCGACCTTGCGATACCGGTTCAGTACCTGAAAAAATTCCTGGCGGTGGCGGGTGGTGCGGTCGGCATAGGCACAGAGCAAAGAACAAAAGTGGGGTTTGGCTGCACGAATCTTTTCTGGATCCGGTGTCTCCTTCCGCAGCATTGGTTCGAGGAGCTGATCAAAAGCATAGATCGGAAGATAAAAAGCGCGGGGGTGGTCCGTTTTATGAGGCACGATGGCATAGTCGCACTCCTTCCAGTCCGGGCCATAGAGTTCTTGGCTCCAGTAAATTTTGATCCCGTTGTGAAGCCGGTGGCCGTGCCCGATATGGCTGTAGATGATGAAATTCGCTGGCTCGTCCCAGTGAAGGTCAAAGTAGGGCTGCAAAAGAGCGGTGAAAAAATTGCGCCCTCCTCCGGCGATATCGCTGAAAACGAGGGAAACCCGGGGCTTCATGGAGAGAGGCGCAACTGGTGGACCCGCGAGGTCAACTCCACAAGAGGTCGGCGAAAGGAGACCTCCTCGACCACCTCTGCCTGTTTATTCCAAAGGATTTCTAAAGCGGCGGGATTTTCGAGCAACGGAGCGGCGAGCTTCAACCCAGCCGCGAGGTTGGAGCAGATAGTTTCTGGTAGCAGGCCGGAGATCTGGGCCAGAGGTTTGGGATCGGCCAAGAAAAGGCATCCAGCCAAAACCGCTTCAATTTGCCAATTCCCCCAGCGGGGAAACTGGGCGGTGCGGATGGCGATGGCATGGGTGGCCATGGCACGCAAAACTTCCTTTAGATCCCCCTTAAGCCGGTCGGCCTGCCCGGGGTCCGGAGGGGACTCGTCCCAGGAAGGCCCGTCGACCAGAACTCCCGACCGGGGCAAGTCACGGAGCCCGCCGTGGGCCAGCAGTTTTTCCCAAGCGTTTCTCGATTGGAAACTGTAGGGAAATTCCAGAACGTGCCACCGGTTCCAAGGGCGGGCCCGGAAGCGGCGGAAACCGTGGTTCAAAAAAAGATCGTATCCAAAGAGAGGCTCTTTCAGTGATTGTTTGTGGGCAGGCATGCCGGGCTCGGAAATATAATAGGCCCAGACCGGATTCGGGAAGCGAGCCACGGTTTCTGCGGCCACGGGGATGTCGATGCAGACCACTAGGTCATAGATGCCCCAATCGATTTCCCGCGGGCTGGGAATCGTAGGGGAACCGTGCTTTTCCTCGAGCTCATGGGCCCAGAGGTTCCTTTCCGCGGCCCGTTCCTGTGGATTTGGACAGAAGGTGTACTTGGTCTCCCACAGTCGGGTCTCGGGCGCCTCATCTTGCCGAACCACATAAAAATCAGCATGGAGATCTGCCAACAGGGCGAGTGCCCCCATGTGACCGCTGGAAGACCAAGCCCGGGATTCCCAAGAAGGGAATTTTCCTGGTTGATACAAAGCATGATAAGAGGACTGTTTGACAAAGGCAACGCGACGCTCGCGCCAAAAAGAAAGGCAGCTTTCTAATTCGGCTGCGTGCACCGGAGTGGGGTTGGCGTGGATTTCGAGCTGGTCAAGGACCGGGCGCGGAAAAAAGGCGAGGAGAGAATCGATGCCTTGGGGAAAGGTGAAGGACACGGCAAAGCCTTACGCGAGCGAGGTTCGGCGTGAAACCTTCATTTGGTTCCATTCAAGCCCGCCCTTGGCTAGATGCAATCTCCGGAAGGGGCTGGTGGACATCTTCTAGCAGAATTGTCGGCCCGCAGCCCACCCAACAGGCCATTTGGCTGAGGCTGCTGGGAGGGGCGAGGCAAAAGTCGGCTGCGGGCATCAGACCATTATCCAAGGTTACCGGGCGAAGGGAGACAATGGAGGTCAGGGAGGCCCAAAGGGCGCGATCTTCCGGCGTGTCACTGCAAACAACGAAATGGAATTTGGTGCCGTCGCGGTCGGCCTGTTGCAGCCAATCGCGGGCTCAGCGGACGTAGGTTGGTGTTTCAAAAAAATACCGCCCTCCGAAAAAACTGCGGTAGTCTCGCTTACGAATATGTACAACCACGACCTTGTGGCTCCGGGCCCTCAGAGGACCCAAGATGCCGCCGGCTTTTCTTGCCTAAAATCGGGAGAGCTGGAAAAATCCGCACACGGTTCCGGCATGTTTTTGGCGCAAATTTCCCGAGCGGTAGGAGGACCCCCCAAGAACCAGCCATTGGTAAGTCCCCAGCCAATAGAGGCTTTCCTGCAGATTCATCTCCAGGCCATCTGGCTGGTGGCGGAAACTAAGGAGGAGGAGGTTTCCTTCCCAGCGATCAATGAGCCGAGTGGCGCAAGCGATGCCTCTCCGGAGAGGACGGGAAAGCCCCTGGGACAGGCAGCTGCTTTTGCGCGGCGGAAACCCATCGCAGGGGTTTTTCTCCTGGCCGGCAAAAACCTCCTGGTAGGGAAGAAGAGAGTCGTTCCAGACCCGGAATCTGTATTCGCAGGCGGCCGCTATCAGATGGGAATAAACCAACAGCCGGGCTTCCAGTTCGGCCGTGTAGTTGGGAAGCCCAACTTGCCGACAACGCCAGGAGTCGGCATCGGTGGGTGGGGGCGATCGTGAAGAAGCTTTCACCCTTGTGCAGAACCGAAGGTTTTTGGAAACCCCTGCGCTACGGCATTTACCGACACTTGCCGTTACTATGTGCACCATTCTATCGGTGTCGGCGTAAGGCTTGGGATCGGCAGGCCATGCGGGATCACGACTTTGAGCCTTTTATGGCTCAACAGAAATTCCTCAGCCAATGGATCCGGGAACCCACCGGAATTTTTTGGGAATGGGATGCGGGCGATGGAGTGGTGGGAAGCCATGCGCGGATTCTGGAGGAACAGCGGGGTTGGCGGGGAGTTTGTGTGGAGGCACGTCGCGTCGCCGCCGCCCGCCTTTCCGCCAACCGGCGCACCGCGCAGGTGCTAAGGGGTGTTGACCCTGCGGAAGCACGAAAAATGGGTCCTCCGGAGAGCCCTAACCTTGTCACGTGCCGACGGCCGGAAAGCCAGATGGCTCTTCTGGAAGCCATGGGGGAGTGGCTTCAACCTCGTTATCTGGTGTGGCAGGCTCGAGATGCGATACCGTCCATCTGGCGCAGATTGTGCCGGCTGGGTTATCGTTTAGAAAATTTCATCCATGATGATGAATACTACCGGAAGTTGGAATGAGGATCGCCTTGCATTCCAGTTATTTTGGTTACCGAGGCACGGAAGTCGCGCTCTACGACTATGGCCGACATCTCGGAACCCGCACCGGGATCGAAACCATGATACTTCTGCCCAGATCACGCACCACGCGATGTCCGGAGCTTGCACAAAAATTTCGGGCCACCTTTGCCGTGCGGGAGTATCAGGACTGGCGGGAGGCGGACGAAATCCTTGCCCAGGAATCTGTGGATGCGTTGTATTGCATCAAAAACGGCTGGGACGACGGGGTGGTTAGCCGAAGCCTTCCAACTTTGGTACACGCCATCTTTCCGGAAGCTGATTTTCATGGAGACGCTTATGTCTACGTTTCGGCCTGGCTCTCACGGGTGATGACCGGAGGTGCCGCCGGATGGATTCCCCACATGGTGGATTTGCCGGAAATATCCGGCGATCTCCGTGGGGAGTTGGGGATCCCTGCCGGGTCTGTTGTTTTCGGTCGGCACGGGGGTGGCGACTCCTTTGACATCCCCTGGGTTCCGGCAGTTATCCGTACCTGCTTACTACGACGGCCGGACATCTGGTTTCTTTTCCTCGGGACTCAAGCGCATCCAGAGTTGGCCCGACATCCGCGGGTTCGCTTTTTGCCACCGACTGTGGATGTAACGCGCAAGCGTAACTTTCTGAACACCTGTGACGGAATGATTCATGCCCGCAAAAGGGGGGAGACCTTTGGCTTGGCAGTGGCGGAGTTTGCGGTGTTGGGAAAACCGGTCTTCACATGGGCGGGATCTCCCGAGCGTGCCCATCTGGAAATGTTGGGGGAGGGAAATTTCCCTTACCGAGATGGCGCGGATCTCGAACGGCTTCTTCTCAGGTTCCAGCCGGGGTCGCCGGCCTCGAGCGCCTACCGGGAAATTTGCCGCCCGGAATTTGTGGTGGAACAGTTCCTGCGCTTCCTGCCCTAGGGCAACACCTTCTCAAACCAACGGACCCCTTCTTCTGCCCTGACTTCATGCCCCCCATCGAAGATCTGCTGTGTTAGTCCGTTGGGATTCCCGGCAGCAGAATATCGTTGTCTGGCCTCGGCCACGGTCCGTTCGGCGGCACCCAACGGGAAAATATCCCCCCTAAAACTTTGCACACAAGCCGGACGGGGAGCGATCAGGCCGAGAATTTCCGCTTGGGTCCAGTCCTTGGCGAGACCATGGACATAACCACAACCGCAGTGTGGCGTGGACAAAAAGGAGTCCAGGTAGGAGGAGACAAAAGCACTGATGCAGGTGGAGTGGATTTCCGTGTCCAGAGCCCCCCATAGCATGGCCAACTCCGCGCCCAGGCTCCATCCCCAGGCCCCCAGCGCAGGGGCTGGAGCACCGACGCGACGGACCCAGTCTTTCAGGCTCATCAATTCCCATAGGCAATACCCAAGAAAAGAGACGCCCACAAAACGGAGAGAGGACTCCATCCAAGCGTGGGTTTTGGAGGCGTTTTCTCCTGCCAAGCGGCGACAGCCAAATCCGGGCAGTTCCGGGCAGATCGCGGTAAAGCCTGCTTCGGCCAATCGAATAGGGAAGGCCTGGCAGGCCCCCTTCGGATTCAGCAAATCCGCCAATCCCCGGCCGTGTCCCGGCAGGCAAAAAACGGGGGTGGGCACACGGGAGGGTTGTCGGGGAGCAAGGATTACAACCGGCATCTTTGCCCCGTTGGCAAATGTGACCAAGTGCGCCGAGGTCTGAAGGCTGGCAGGTAAAAAATCCGGCAGGGATCGAATGGAGGAAGCGACATTCTTTTGATCTTCAGCTGTGGCCGACAGAGCGAGTGGGGGAAGCTGTAAAGCCGACCGCAGTTGAGCATGGAGATCCGGCTTGGAGCCTGCAGGAGAGGAAGGAGAAGGGTTCTTACTTCCGGGGTTTCGGGCCTGACTTTTGGCCCAGTGAAAAATTTCGTCCGGGGGGATGTTCGGAAAGATTTTTTCCAAACGATCCGCCCACTTGTCAGGTTCGGGTCCCTTTCTGCATCCGGCCGAGAGAAAAGGGGCCAAAGCAGCCATTCCCAGAGTTTGGAGAAAGCCTCTTTGTTTCAAGAGCCTTCAACCTAAACCGCTTCAATCGGAAAGAAAACTGAAATCCAGAATCGCCTTGGGATCGACCCCGGTCCAAAATACCTTCCCGTCATGTTAGCCGAAAATTCCCAAAAATCGCTAGTGAGCGGGGCCCTTCTTGTTGCGCTAGTCAGCGCCGTCTTTTTTTTGGGCCTTTCTTTTAACCGGGGATTGGAAATGTCCGATGAGGGGGCCTACCTACTGGTCGCGAGCGACCCATGGTTTTCCGCCGCACATGGAAGCTTCTATGGCTTTGCCCTTTTTCCCCTTTGGGAGTTGGCCTGCAAGTCCTTGGCCGGTTTTCGCTGGGTTGGTCTGTTGGTTTGGCTTCTGGTCTGCCTTTATTTGTCCCTCGGTCTTCGGCAAGCCTTGGCCGGTTTTTTAGGAAGGGAGCGATCCACGATTCCCGGGTTTTGGGTCGCCGGATCGCTTTTGTTGGCATCCCTGAGCCTGTATTCCGACGGTATCCGCACGCCCAATTATAATTGGTTGGCCCATGTGGGGGCGGCCCTTTTGCTGGGATCTTTTTTTCGGGGAGCCCGCATCCAGGGGAAAGCACCCACATACCTCACCGTTTTTCTGGGTGTGGTGGGATGGGTGGCTTTGGCCGCAGGGCGCTGGAGTTCCGCGCTCACGCTCCTTCCTTTGCTTGCCTGGGGCGCGTGGTTCGTGCCACAGCCGGGGCCGGCGCGGATTTGGCTGATTCGCGTCTTGGGCTGGACCATTCCCACGTTGATCTTAGCCGGCTACTTTTACGTGGGCCCCGATTCCCTCAAGTCCGGATGGTGGTCTGCCAAGCTGATTTTTGCCCAAACGAAAAGTCATGGATGGTGGCTGGTGGGCCAGTACGGCTTGAATTTTTTGTATTACCTCTACCGAGTGGCCCGGGCGGCCATCTGGATTGTCCCCTTGGTGGTTATTTTTTGGAGCCTCTCCCGCGTACCGCGTTTCCAAAATGTTTTTGGATCTCGTCTCATTCCGTGGGTCTGCCTTGCTGCGGTAGTCCTGGCCCTGATTCGGGGATATTGGAAAGGTGGGGCTGAAAATTTCAGCAAGGAGAGCGTGTTGGCTGGACTTTGGCTGGGAAGCCTCGCTTGGATCGGCTGGCGCAGTGGGGAATGGCGTTCCGTTTTGCCCGGGATGGGGTGGTGGGTTGGGCTGTGTGCTGCTTTGCCGTGGTTGCTGGGTCTTGCGACCGACACCTCCCTGGCAGACTATGCTGGACACGGGACCGTGTTCAGCGCGGCTGCTGGGTGGCTGTTGCTTGCCCCGATGGCGGTGGACAAAAAAAATATTTCCGTGGCGGGGGCCCTGATTCTTTCGCTCGGTCTTTTGCAGGCGACCCGGGCGGCCAGTTCCACGATTTTTTCCTACCGCATCGGAAATGTCTGGAATCTCGATTCCCGGATAGGAGCTGGCCCGGAGAACGGCCGGATCATCGTGGACGCTTCTACCGCAGACCTTGTCCGGCGGCTGGACGCAGCCATGCGGACTGGCGGCTTTCAGGCGGGCGATTCCATCGTTGCCCTCACCGATATGCCCGGCTTGGTCTATCTTCTTGGGGGCAAATCCCCGGGGGTACCCTGGTATTTTGGAATGTCACCGCGTTTGGCCGGCCCGAACGGGGAATTCACCCGGTTTGTGCTGGAATCCCTGCCGGCGACAACCCTGGAGGGGAGTTGGATTTTGTACCGCCAGAAAACCTCCATCCCCCGGGATCTTCGTCGAATTTGGCCTTTGGAAAAAGCCGGGTTGCCCCGGGACACCGCGCTGGAAATCCCCTGGGATACTCACTTCTATCCTAAAGAAAGGGTGCATTTATATGCGCCTTTTAAAAGTCGAGATAAAGGCTAATAAAGGAATCCATGAAGCGACCACGTCTCCAAAAAAGCCTTCCCGACAAGCTGAACCTCGGTAGCGGGAGGTTTCCTCTCCCGGGTTTTCTTAACGTGGATCGGGATGCGGCCGCTCGCCCGGACCAGATTCTCGACCTCAACCGGCTCCCCTATCCCTTCCCAGCCAACTCTTTCTCCCTAATTGAGGTCCGCCATGTTCTCGAACACCTCCATGATGTGTTTTCCGTGATGAGGGAAATTCACCGCATCCTCAAGCCCGGAGGCCGAGTTCGGATTTCGGTGCCCCACTTCAGCCGGGGCATGACCCATGCAGATCACAAGAGATGTTTTGATCTCTCCTTTCCTTACTACTTCAAGCCCGAGTTCCAGGGAGGTTTCTGCGGGGTTCGATTTGAGCTCGTTTCCCAAAGATTCGTTTGGTGGGCACTTCGGGATCTGAAAAGAACCATCCTTCCCTGGCCGGTCCGATTTCTTGGAACCGTGATCGGGGAAATCTTTGATTTGGCGGCAAATCTATGTCCTGCCCTTTGTTCGAGAATCTGGTGTTTTTGGGTTGGAGGATTCGAGGAGATTCGCTTTGTCCTACAAAAACCGGTAAAGTAAAACAATTGTGAAGATTCTTGGTGTTTCGGCCTACTATCACGATTCTGCTGCCGCGTTAGTTGTGGATGGGGACATTATGGCGGCGGCGCAGGAGGAGCGGTTCAGTCGGAAAAAACACGATGAGTCCTTTCCTTCCCACGCGGTAAATTATTGCTTAGAAGAAGCAGGAATCGGGGCAGGGGGCCTGGACTACGTGGCCTTTTATGAAAAACCGCTGCGGAAATTTGACCGTCTTTTGGAGACATATCTTGCTCTGGCGCCATCCGGCTTTCCTTCTTTCCTGAGGGCCATACCGGTCTGGTTGAAGGACAAACTATTCTTGGCAAAGAAGATGAGGGGGCATCTTCCGGGCTACACCAAGGCGTTTATTTACCCCAGCCATCATGAGTCCCATGCCGCCAGCGCTTTTTTCCCCTCGCCCTTTCAAGAAGCGGCCATCCTGACGATGGACGGGGTGGGGGAGTGGGCCACGGCAAGCATTGGCGTGGGTCGCGGGAATCGGATTGAATTGCTCAAGGAACTTCATTTTCCCCACTCCCTAGGGCTTCTTTATTCTGCCTTTACCTACTTCTGCGGCTTCAAGGTCAATTCCGGTGAATATAAACTTATGGGTTTGGCTCCGTATGGAGAGCCAGTCTATGCCGACCTGATCCGAAAGCATCTGGTGCGCATTTTCAACGACGGGTCGATTTGGATGGATCAGTCCTACTTCAACTATGCGGGGGGGCTGACGATGACATCCAAAAAGTTTGATAGACTTTTTGGCGGGCCGCCTCGAAAGAAAGAGTCTCCGATTGGGAAGAGAGAGATGGATCTGGCCGCCTCGATTCAGGTGGTGACCGAGGAGATCATGCTGAAGATGGCACGGCATGCGCATGAATTGACCGGGATGAAACATCTATGTCTGGCCGGGGGTGTGGCACTCAACTGTGTCGGGAACGGAAAACTTCTGCGTGAGGGGCCCTTTGAGGACATCTGGATTCAGCCGGCCTCAGGGGATGCCGGTGGGGCCTTGGGCGCCGCTCTCTTCACTTGGTATCAACTCCTCGAAAAGCCGCGCACTGCGAAGGCTGAGGATTCCATGCATGGATCATGCCTTGGACCGGAGCCAGAAGATTCGGCCACCCGCGCTTTCCTTGAAAAGGAGGAGGCGAAGTTCCGGTATTTTCCTGAGGAGGGCAGGCTTTGTGACGAGGTCGCCTCCCTGATTGCATCGGAGAAGGTCGTGGGGTGGGTGAACGGGAGAATGGAGTTTGGGCCGCGCGCTCTGGGAGCACGCAGCATCTTGGGGGATGCTCGAAGCGAAAAGATGCAGACGCAGATGAACGTGAAGATCAAGTTTCGGGAGTCGTTCCGACCTTTTGCCCCATCGGTGATGGAGGAGAGGGCCGCCGACTGGTTTCAAATCGACCGGAAGCACCGCAGTCCTTACATGCTGGTGGTCGCACCGATTTTGGAGAAGCACAGGGAAAAGTCATCCGGCAAAGGAAAGACGGGTCTGGATCGTGTGAAGGATAGGAGATCCAGTCTGCCGGCGATCACTCACGTGGATTATTCCGCTAGAATGCAAACGGTAGGAAGGGGGGTGCGGTATCGAAAACTTTTGGAGGCATTTGAAAAAAAGACGGGCTCTCCGGTGATCATCAACACCAGTTTCAATGTGCGGGGGGAACCCATTGTCTGCACCGCCGAGGAGGCCTACCGCTGCTTTCTCAACACCGACATGGATGCCTTGGTGATTGGAAACTTTCTGCTCCTCAAAGAGGAGAATGCCGTCGCCAGTGTCACTGCACGGGCGGAATATTTACAGAAATTCGAGTTAGATTAAACCTATGAAAACCAAGGGCAGATGGAAGTTGGCAGATGGAAGATGGGGCACGCCCTATCGACCATCTTCCATTTCCCTTTCTTCATCGAAGCCATGATCGATATTCAATGGAATCCTGCGAAAAAACAGTTGCGGCAATTTGCCGGCATCTGGTTTCCCGCGTTCTGCGCCTTGGTTGGGTGGTCGATCGCACGAAAGACCGGGCATTGGCATGAGGTCGAGATCGGCTGGGCTGTTGCAGGCGCCATTTCCCTGGCCGGGTTAGTTTTTCCTCCACTCATCCGACCGATTTTCGTGGGGCTGATTCTACTAACCTATCCGATTGGTTGGGTGGTTTCGCATGTTCTTTTGGGGCTGATTTTTTACGGGGTGGTCACCCCGATTGGGATTTTATTGCGTGCTACAGGGCATGACACATTGGATCTCAGTCCTCCACAAGTCCCATCGATGTGGAAAAGGCCGATTGGCAGAACAGAGGCGGCCAGTTATCTTCGGCAAAGTTAAAGATGAGCAATCAAGGATCTTCCAAGTTCGAAGAGCAGGCCGCGAAAGCCGGAGGCGGATTTTTCAGCGAATTCTGGATTTTTCTAAAGGAAAACAAAAAGTGGTGGCTTTTGCCGATCCTTCTAGCATTCCTTCTCATGGGAGCTCTTTTGTTGGCAGGTGGTACAGGCGCTGCCCCGTTCATTTACACACTTTTCTAAGATTTCTTGCGCCATCCATCCATCGTTTATCGGCTAGGGGCGGTACTTTTTACCTTGGGAGTCATTTTGACTTTCGATTTTGGATCCCAACAAGTTTATCGGAGTGTTAAGAAGAATTGGTTGGAAAGGAGAAGTGGAGCTGGCCTTAAACCGCCCGCTTTGAAATCTGCGTTCCGTTGCAGCCATCCTGTCTATCATCACGGTTTTGTTCCAAATTCTTCCGGGATTGAATACTTTGGGCCGATTCAAACCGAATACTTCATCAATTCCGGCGGATTCCGGGACGGAAAAATCCGGACTGTCTACCTCGACAGCCCGCAGCCAAGGGTGCTCATCTTGGGGGATTCCTATGCAGAGGGCGTAGGGGTGCCTTGGGCTGAAACCGCGGTAGGGCGGGTTGCCGCCGCCCTGGCGCCGCAGGGCATCGAGGTGCTCAACGGTGCGGTTGCCTCCTATTGTCCTTCGCTCATGCTTGCAAAGCTCAAGAAGCTCTATAAAAAAGAAAGACTCCGGGCCGATCTGGTGGTGGCCTTTATCGATATCTCGGATATTGAGGACGAGTTGAAATACGAAGCCCAACCGGGTGGAGGTTTTTCCTTAGCAGAGACTTCCCCGTTTGACGTTTCCTGGCGTTGGACCTGGGACAAAAAACTTTGCGACTGGCTGGAAGTCAGGGTGGAAAAAAACTTCACCCTCTTGGGGGCGCTAAGCAGGAATGTCCGTCAGTTTTGGCGGAAAGCCGGAAGCGTAGGGGGAAGCGCGGAATTAAAAAGGGCCAGCTGGACTGAATATCAGGGGCCGTCCGACGAAGTGATTGCTGAGGGCTTGACCAAAGCGGAGCAATCCATGGATGGGATTCTTGAGTTAGTGAGGGCACATCGCGCAGAGCTCCTTGTAGTCATCTACCCCTGGCTGGAGCAGGTCAATTCAGGGAAGAGCCCATCACGGGCCGAGACTTTTTGGGAAGATTGGTGCCAGCATCACCAGGTCGCCCTGCTCAACTTTTTCCCGCGATTTGTACCTATGGGAAAATCCTACGAAAAAAGATTTTGTATAACAAACGACGGCCACTGGAATGCGGCTGGCCATGCACGGGTGGCAGAGGAGCTTCTTCCGGCCATCGAGCAAATTCTTTCAGCCAGAAAATCTACAGACTAGGCTTGCCGAATGTCCTGCCGTGCCTTTCCAGATTCGTTTTGCTATTTCTGGAAGCTGCCATGACTCCTGATTCAGCTACTCACCAAGTCGATCTTTTTTTTCGCAACCCCAAGGTGCTTCCGTTGGTGCCGGAGGCACGGATTCGCCAACTTTCAGATATTTTGCCGGAATTGGAAAAGCTATGAGCTCTAGACCAGCCTTCCGGTTTCTAGCTGCCGGCTTGGTGGCGGTGGTTTTTCTCGCCGGAGATTGGGGGGTTCGGCAACTCTACCTACTCCTTTGGAAGAAACCTTTTCAGGATCTCCACCCGCACCGGGTCCGAAATGAAATTTATCATCACGGAATCTTGCCCAATCAAGTTTCGGAGGACATTTATGGCCCCTTCCGAGCTCCTTATTTCAGTAACTCCCTTGGTTTTCGCGATGGAAAAGTACGGGACGTTCCCATGGTTTCTGACGAGCCTAGGATCCTCTTCATTGGCGATTCTTTCACGGAGGCCGGACCTATCCCGTGGCAGAAAACCTTTGTGGGCCTCGTTGCGGAGGCACTATCCAAAAAACAGATTGAAGTTTTAAATGCGGGGGTGGCCTCCTACTGCCCCGAGATCATGGCCGCAAAGATCCGTTACTACCTGAAAGACCAAGGGTTGCGGGTGGACCGGGTGGTTGTTTTTATCGACATTTCGGATGTGAAAGACGAGCTATTTTACCGAAAAGATGATGCGGGCTGCGTCCAGTCCGTTCCCTATGGTCCGTTTCACGAGGACGCCAAGGATTTGGCGAGGATTGACGACATCTGCAACTGGCTCGAAGTCAAAGTGGAAAAAAACTTCGTCATCGTGGGGGCAGCGGTTCGAAATCTCCGACTCCAGTGGCGTCGGCACACATCGAAGACCGGGGTGATGGCTTCAGACGAAATTCCGGATTGGGCTTATAACTGGCCGGACTATAAAGGTCCTTATGCCAATTTTGTCGAGCAAGGACTAAAAAAAGCCAAAGATAACATGACTCAATTGGCGGGCTTTTTGCACCAGGAGCGGATTCCCTTAACGGTGGTGGTTTACCCATGGCCCCAGCAAGTGCGGGCCGGAACAAGGCCTTCCCGTGCGGAGACTGAGTGGGGAAATTGGGTCAGAGAGAACGGCGGCCAGTTTATCAGCCTGTTTCCTGTTTTTGTGAATCAGGAGCCTGCCGGCCAAATCATTCAAAAGTACTACTGGAAAAATGATGCCCACTGGAATGAGGAAGGGCATCGATTGGTGGCGGAGGCTCTCTTGCAGCCCGAACGGGGAATCCTCCTGCCAAGAAAAAATACGGTAGAATCAAAGACCCAACCGAGGAAATGAAATAAGCTGAGTCTTTCCCGGGAATTCGTCGGAAAAAAGCTCAAATCGGAGTTTGCGAGGGGGAAAGTGGCCGCCTTCTAGGACGTGATTGAGGCGGAACCAGAGTTTTGCGACGCGTAGGTAGAGGGCTTTTTTGTTCACACCTGCCAACGCGTTTTCGCCGTGGGAACCAAGGCGTTTGGCAATGTCATCCTGGTGCCATGTGAAGATGCCGATTGGTTTGCGGACAGAGACAATGTTAAGCCCAAGCTTCATCTGACGACGGAACCAGACGTGATCCCCCACGACGCGATATTCGACAGGGTAAGGACACCGCTCCCAAATTTGACGACGAAACAGGAACGAGCAGGTTTGCACAGGCATGTGCCAATCGGCATCAATGGGTCGAGGGACTGTGATCTGGTTGAAGAGGTAAAGGAAGTTCAGATGCTCATCGAGCATGATGGTGGGGCCGAAAACAGCATCAGCTCTGGATTGCTCTAGCTTTTCCAGAGCGAAGGATAGGCCCGCCCGATCGTATTGTTCGTCGGCGTTCAAGTGGCCGAGGATTCGGCCACGTGCGGCAGCCATGCCCTTGTTCAAGGCGTCGTACATCCCCTTGTCTGGGCCTGAAATGAGGCGAATGTCTTTCTGCTGGTTCAGATAGTCCAGAGTTCCATCCGTACTGCCGCCATCCACAACGATATGCTCATAGTTTCGTCCTTGAAGGGCATGCCTCACCGAGCGGATACACAGATCGATCCAGCGGATCGAATTAAAAACCGGGGTTATGATCGATATATCGCAAGACGACATAAATCGTTATGAACTCTTTTCAAGAAAAGAGTTCATTGAGTGAC
>Ga0214921_10000900_pt1 | contig 52830 bp, 46 predicted proteins | sample LL1505_MetaG_FD_177992 | JGI IMG/M metagenome (GOLD analysis project Ga0214921, IMG submission 177992) | Freshwater microbial communities from Lake Lanier, Atlanta, Georgia, United States - LL-1505 | ecosystem: Environmental > Aquatic > Freshwater > Lake | place: USA: Georgia | collected... | reverse complement strand
AACAGAATAGGTCGCAGTTATGTGGAGTGGATTCCCAAGTTCTGAGAGAAACGATGACGAAGGAGTTAGGTAGTACGAGGTTATGTTTTTTATTTTTGCCGGAGAACTTGCCGCGAATGTGGCAGTGAAGAGGTTGTGAATAAGGAGAATTGATGAGAGAGACAAGACAGATACCATTGCCGAAGTGTTTTTGAACGAGAGCGATGTATTGGTGTAGTTCGTGGTCAGGTGTGGGGTCGTCGCGCGAGACAGAGAGTTGATTTTTTCTAGCGAGAGATTTGTGCTTAGAACCGCCGATAGTATTGCGAACCATGATACGTAGTAGTTTTATAGAGTAGTATAATAAAATATAATAAATAAAAGAAAGAATGTATAGAATCAATTTTCTGTTTTTTGTTTTTTGTTTTTTGAATAAAAAAATGAGGGAATCCCCCATGTTTTTATTTTGTTTTTAGATTTTAAGTTTTAATTCATTGAAATAGTATCAGCTGAAGGATCATATATACCAATAACTTCACAAGTATCCTTATCGTAAATATTATTATTAAAATCCCTAAGATAGTGAAGTCCTTTGTGTATGAATGCTTGAACTTGAATTTCTTCTTCGTCATCTTCGTCTTCAACTACAGGACTAGGTTCGACAAATGTCTCTTTGATCGGCTCTTCGGCTTTCTTGGTTTTCTTGGCCTTGGTCTCTTTAGACTTGGTCTCTTTAACCTTGGTCTCTTTAACCTTGGTCTCTTTAACCTTGGTCTCTTTAACCTTGGTCTCTTTAGGCTCGGATTCTTTTTTAGTGGTCTTCTTTTTAGGTTTATCGGCGAGAGGCTCCTTGATGGCTTCAATAACGGTTTCAAGTACAACCTCAGCAGGTTCAACTGCAAGAGGTTCTTGAGTGGTTTCTTCGGCAACAGGCTTGGCCTTAGGTTTGCGAGAATACTTAGGCTTAGGTTTGTCATCATTTACGACAGGAAGTTCTTCAGTTTGTGCAGCAGCGACAAGTTCTGCGACAAGTTCTTCTTGTTTATCATTGATGACCTCAGCGGTTTTCTTCTTGCGACCATTTGATTTTTTGGCAGCAGGAGGTTTATCGGTAGGTTCTTTTTTAGTTTTTTTAGCTTTAGCAGGTGGTTTGTTGTGTTCTTTGACAACAGCCTTCATACTTTTAGTAGAAGTCTTGAGTTGTTCGAAGAATGCTTCGAAATATTGTGTTTGCTCATCAACAGACGAGAACATTGTAAGTTGTTGATGTAGGACGGATTCATCAACTTCAATGTTTTGTTGTTTGAGTTGTTCGACGAACCAATAGCCAAAAACAAGGAACTTCTCATATTTGGCAGATAGCTTTTTTGGTTTGGTTGCCTTGGTAGCGACAACAACTTCGACATTTTCAACAGGGGTGTTAACGACAGTGTGCATATTGAATAAGTTGATAAGTTATCAAATTAGATAATAGATTACGACTTTGTTAAGATTTGAGTTAGAACTTTGAACGGTTAGTTAATACAGTAATTATAATTTAATACCATAAAAGTAGTTTAACCAAAATAGAATCAATTTTTTTGCGATTTTCAAGACAATTTGAGAATTTTCGGAATAACGGCTATTAACGGCCATAAAATCTGGTTTCTCATTATCCTACTCATTTCTTGTTATCTTACTCATTTCTTGATATCTTATTCTATATGATACTAGGAACAAGCAGAATAACCTGCGACACTACCTACGTGCGAGGTAGTTGCACAGTGGTATATTATACTATGATATTATACTATGTTAAATTGTACTCTATCAAAAAGTGTGGATTTCAGTGTTTTTTTGAACAAAAGGTCAAGGTTCTCCAATATACTATAGAAAAGTATTTATAATAAATCAAAATGAAAGAGTTGAATACATACATTATACTATAAGTAGTTTGTTATAATATATTGGAGAACCTTGTCGCTTTTTATCAAAAAAACCACTGAAATCAACACTTTTTGGTAAAATGCAAGGTTCTCCAATTTATATAAATAAAGTACAATAGAAAAATACAATATATACAGTATATACAATTTGACAAGGGGTTAGATATTATTTATAGGTAATTTTCGGTTATATTTTTTTACTTTTGGTAATTTTGGTAATTATAGCAAAGATAGCGTTGAATTTTGTCTTCAAATTTGCGATAATCGGTTATATTTTTACTTTTGGTATATACTTCTCTTTTATTTGAAAGTATAGTATGTTCTCCATCTTCAATATGCTTATTTTTATTATCTAAGTAAATATTACGATAAAACATAATGGCAAACATAGCGTATATTAAAAATACAAACATGGTAGATTAAGTTAATTAAGTTATGGGTAAGATGATATATACATGATTTTATAAGATTTTAATCAATTTTTGTATGTTCTCAAGATAACGGTATATTCTGTTTGTTAGTGGTTTCGCAGCGGGGGTAGTTGCATAGTGGTCTACCGGTAGCATAAAAAAAGACCATAACGGTCATTTTTTTATGGGTTTTGTATTTACATCATTTTACGACACATTGGACAATGTGGCATCAGGCTGTCATAATCCAAATCATCATCTTCTATTCCTTCATATTCAGCCTGTTCAAACTTATCATTGCTTATTTTGTCGATCTTACCCCAACATCCTTCACATAGTGAATGATTACACTTAGTGATTTTGTTAGTCATTTCTAGACAAACACAGCATTCTTGATAGAACATGGTATCAATTATTTGTATTAGCTGGTTAACTGCTTCTTCGATCTCTTCGTCTGTTATTTTGCTTTTTGGTATATATATGAATACATCCTTGTTTTTGTTGTAGGGTCTTGTATAGACTGGACTCAACATCGTTGATGGCATTATCTTTGGTGGTGAAAAGTTATAATCAGTCAAATCTAGTCTAATACCGCTACCCACAACAACTACTTCACAGAGTATCGCCGAATCATTATCAAGTGTAATACGTATAGGGTTTGAGCTTCTTTTTACGGTTTGTTGAAGAACGTCTACGAGTTTTGACGATTCTTCTCGCACAGTTGATATATTAAATTTCATATTGGTTGGTACATTGTAATGATATATTGACACTTTTGCCAAAAAGTAATCAATTTTTAGCTAATTTCAAGACATTTTTCGAGGGCGGTAGCATAAAAAAAGACCATAACGGTCATTTTTTATGGGTTTTGTATTTACATCATTTTACGGCACATAGGGCAACATGGCAATTCCTGATCATCCCAATCAGCGTGTTCATACTTAGTAATGCATATTTCTTCAATTTTTTTACAACATCCGTTGCATACTGCATGGTTGCAGTTAGTAATTTTGTTAGTCATTTCTAGACAAACACAGCATTCTTGATAGGTTTGGGATACTGTAGGAAAGGACATGGTATCAATTATTTGTATTAACTTATTAACAGCATCTTCGATCTCTTTTTCTGTTATTTTGCTTGTTGGTATATCGAATACATCTTTGTTCTCGTTGCAGGGTCTGGTATAGACTGAACTCAACATCTTTGATGGCATTATTTTTGGTGGTGAAAAGTTATTATCAGTCAAATCTAGTCTAATACCGCTGCCGTTAACCAGGACAACTACTTCACAAAGTATCGCCGAATCATTGCCAAGTGTAATACGCCTAGGTTTTGAGCTTCTTTTTACGGTTTGCTGAAGAACGTCTACGAGTTTTGACGGTTGTTCTCGCACAGTTGATATGTTAAATGTCATATTGATTGGTTGGTTGGTTGTAATGATATATGAAGACCTTTGTCATAATTTAATCAATTTTTATCAAATTTCAAGACATTTTTCTCATTTCTCATTATCCTACTCATTTCTCATTATCTTACTCATTTCTTGTTATAACCTAGGGTGTAGGGTGGTTGGACAGTGGTTAGGGTGTAGGGTGGTTGGACAGTGGTTAGGGTGTAGGGTGGTTGGACAGTGGTTAGGATGTAGTGTGGTTGGACAGTGGTTAGGATGTAGGGTGGTTAGACAGTGGTTGGAAAACTTCAATGGTATAGAAAAGATCAATAGATAGTTAATAAAACAATTTAAACAAAAAATATAAAATTATTCATATATAAAAAATGGAAAACGATACCTACTATTCTCAAAATAGTATTATAATATTATTAAGAGGACACGTAAGAACATCCTTTGATAGTGATAAGTTATATAATATTATAAAAAAAATAAGTGAAAAATACTCTGTAAAATTATATATTCATACATGGAATAAAAAATCATCAAATATTAGTTGGAGATATATACAAAAAGACGATACTATTATTACAGAAGATACAGTTAAAAACTACTTTAGAGATATACCAATAACAAAACTAATCATAGAAGATGATTCAATAATAAATTTAAATGGTAAATTGGATGGAAACGTAATGAGTGGAGGTAATCCATTAATCGGTTGGAAATTTATGTGGCATGGAATAAATGTAATAATGAATGAAATTAAATTAAATGAAAATGACAATGAACTAATATTTAACAGTAGGTTAGATTGTTTTGCAGATGAAAATGCAATTTTTGAATTTATAAATAATAATATTAAAACATGTAAATTAAAAAAAAATGTTTTTCTAGTTAATCAAACAGATAATTTATACGGTTCGGATAATGTTTATATAGGCGATATAAACGTAATGAGCGAATTAGTAAATCATTTTTATAAAAATTTAGATTTAGTATGTAGTTATTATTCGCGTATTAAAATTCCGGAAGTAACTGTTTTTTATGAAAATAATAGATTGTTTGAAGATAATAACTATCAAGTGTTTGAAAACATTTATAAATATTTATAATTTGATTAGAGTTTCATTATCTTATACTAATATTATAAAATATATCAAATTGTATATGGATTAATTAACATAAAAAAATGACACGGGTTTTACGTATCACATTTTTTATTTTTATTTTTATTATATTCGAGTCTCAATCATCATAAGAATAATCATCGGATGAATCATACTCGTAATCATCATATCGCGAAGTACAAGCGCATTGAATCGACGTAGGAAAATAAGCAGCAGCATTCTCTGGTAGATAATTCCCACAAACAATACAATTCGTACCTTGAAATTGGCATTTCATATCATCTTCCTGAGTATCAACCCAAAACACCCAATGTTCATCGTCATAACTCAACCAGTCAGATGGATTTGCTCTAGAAATAGTATGATTAGCAAAAATATCGTTTATTAATTCTTTTTTGTAGCGAATAAATCGAATGGTTTCCCAAGATTTTCTATCATAAAAACAGAAACTTTTTATATTATCAAATAAATCAGTTGGAATAGCCAATTGATTTATTAGTAATTGCTTAACAATAGATGACATTTTAACTGTAGTATATTAACTGGAGTAAGATACAATGGAATTAAATGTAGATTTATAAAATCAATTTTTATGTTTTTCAAGATTATAACGGCTATTAACGGCTATATGTAAATAAAAATATCTTGAAAAACATAAAAAATTGATTCTATAATAATATAAAAAAAGATATTGCATTATAACCCCCAACTAAGAGACTAATAATTAACTAATAATTAACTATGACAGAACAATTAGCAGCAGCTACTGGATCAACTGCGCAGAAAAAACAACCAAAGATCGCGCAAACATATTTGGACGACGACAATGAGATCGACTACGCAGAGGAAGAGAGACTTTATATACAAATGCTAGAAGATGAAGAACGAGGACCGAGATATGCACCATCATTTAATGAATTCAAGAAAAGAGAACAAGCAAAAAGAACAGCCAACACAAAAAAATAAACAAGAAAACAAAATAAAAAAATGTGGTAATCTATGCCACATTTTTTTTGTAAAAAATATCATTTAACACAAAAATACATATAATAACTACATATACATGTATTATACACAATGGACGATTACATTAAAAATTACGACAATTTAACCCAAAAAATAGTATATAATTTTAAAGTAGGAGATGGAGGACTAGGTGATTGTATAAAATTCTTCATGTATACATTAGACATATGCATGAAACACAATTATAAACTGTATTATCTTATAAATAACATCCCAATCGAGAAATATCTAAAAATAAAATACGAAAAAATGTATATTAAACATCAAGATATAAAAGATCATTCCAATAATATCAATCACGTAAATTCAATACAATACATAACTAATGATGTATATAATATTGTATTTCCTCAGTTATTTTATTCAGTGTTTAATTATGAAAGTATAAATATAAATATCCAAGACGTATTTGAATTTTCGGATGAGATTATACAAAACAGTCATATATTATTATCTGAAAACATCAATAATTATATTTCGCTGCATTTAAGATTAGGAGATAAATATTTAGAAACTGACCAATACTTTGTTCTATGTAAAGATGATGAACGGTCATATAACGCGAATTTAATGTTTAATTTTATAGAAGAAAATCGTAATAAAAATATAATATTTTTTTGTGATAATAAAAATTGTAAATCAATGTTAAAAGAAAAATACAATAATATTATTGTATTAAATAGCGATATCGGACATACAAGTTTAACAAATACAACCGATAAGCAAACATTAGATGCAATAACCGAATTATATATAATGACAAATTCACAAGAAATCTATTCTGCGTCAAACTCCGGGTTTTCTGTAATAGCATCAAAATTTAAGAATATCCCTCTGATAAATCTCTAATAAATTATCAAAAACCATAAAAAATGTGGAACAAGCGTCCACATGTTTTTATTTATTGTATATCCATCCTAACATATATCAAACACAAGTAATCACAAACACGACCCCTAGGACTGCGGAATAAAGAGTGGATTATTTTGATATATAACAACATTATCATCATCCGGAGGTATAAATGTATTTTCTATAGGTTCTGTTTTGTTTGTAATCTGCGGTTGTTTACGCTGCCGAGGTTTGCGCGAAGTTTTCAATATACTACTAATAATATAAATATCACGTTGCAACTCATAAAAACTAGACTTATAAACACCCTTCAAAATATAATCAATAAGTGTAGATTTATTCGAACTGCGTTTAATATGTAATTTATAAGAACGCCCATTCAAAATATCATTCGGACGCACATCATACAATAAATACGAATGACTCATATATTTCAATAAATGCTTAACTTTCCAAGTATTTAACAATGGTTTTAAGTCTTCTTTGCCATTCGGAAAATACAAACGAGAAATGCAACGCTTCCTTACATCAGATAAGAACTCCTCACCAATAAACCCACGAATATGAGATATAATATCCCCAGGCAACCTATCTACGCGACCGCATTTAAATTTCAAAGTCTTAACACACAAATCATATACCAATTGTTCTTTATCGCGTTTTTCAGATACAATATCATAACGTTTTTTCACATCAGACAGATCAGAATAATAACACTGTAATCGAGACATGTTATCAATATTGGTTTGCAATTCACTTACAAAACAATCTATTTTATTCGCAGTATTCGCATTGGTAAAAATATCTTTAAAGTCATTTGTAATTACTACAGGATTCATAACTAATGTAGGAGGTTCTCTATATGTACTAACAAGATATACCAATTCACGTTTTTCTTTATTTAACTTGGTTAGTTTTTCAGCGACATTAGAAACATATTCACGAAATTTACGATTAATTGTATAAACAATATCAGCATGCGTAAACGTAGCGACTCGCAAAGAATCGGATATACCTTTGCGATATACATGATAGACGTATTTTTTCGCTATATTAAATTCAAGAGAAGCACGTACAACCATTCGCGACATGTATTCCGAATCAAATACTTGTTGAGACAGAGTACCCATTTTGTGCAATTCCGAGAATATTTCGTTGTTTTGAATGGCCAATCGAGATACATCACTGTTATAATAGGATTGACAAATATAATGATGTAAATAAGCAGCCATCTGAGGAGAATCTACATCAGAATTAATAATATTGGATAAAAGTAAGCTAACAATCTCATTTTCGGTATGAAATGATACGCGTGTTAATAGAAATAGTATATCATAACTCATTATAATAGTTTATAATAATAAATATTTTATTTTAGTTATTTATTCATCGAAAATAAAATGAATTATTTATTTCAATTTTATGCTATTATACAGCAGATTCAATATTTTTAATCATGAGTAAAACAATAAATACAACAAAAGCTTTCGCATGGCGTTGTGCAATTTTATATTGTGAAAATTGTGTAAGCTTTTCATCCACAGTATTAATTCGATAACTATCCAAATTATAAATCTGTATGTATTTATAAACAATATAGGCAATACAAGTTATGGATAAATATTCAAAATTATGATGATGATTCACATCAAAATTATTGTTGTATTGAAATTGTGATAACATTACTCCATCATCCGCAATTTCAAATGTAATTTTATTAACAAAGGTGGATAACAATCCACGATTATAGATCATCTTTCCTAAAGGATTGCTCGGAATGAATGCATATATATCTCGAAATCCAAATGCAAAACTAAATATAAATACGATAATAGGTTGGCAATACATGATTATAATAGTTTGATATTATTACTTTTATTACTTTTATTTTAGTTTATATCAATTTTTTACTCTTTTGTGTGTTCTATTATTATATATAGTCCATTAAAAATATATTTTCATATTATTTCTCCTTGGGGCTGTTAATCAAACCTGTCATGAAGCGCAATTATATAAATAATTCAATATATTATTTACATATTTATACGAGAGAATATTAAGCTTATCTAAAAATAAACAAAATAATTACCAAAATTACAAAAATCTGTTTGAGGTCTTTCTTCTATTATTTGTTTTGTATTTTTTCCTGTAATTTCTTCGGCATTGTTAATTGGACATATACCAGCACAAGTTTGCCAAATTATAAATCCATTTGAAGTTTTTGGTAATAAAATCTTTGAATAACATGTATTCAATGTTTTATCTATTTCTGTATAACAATAATTAGATATGAAAAACAGATTGCTATCAACAATGTCATCTCCGAAAACATCACTAGAATGTAATAAAATATTTGTGCATATATTACTTTTATTTACATCTAAATAACAATCAATAAGATTGCATGCTACTGGTAAATCAATAAGATGATAATTATTGATATTTATATCCAAAATTTTAGAAAAAAAATTGATAGCCAAACACAATCCGCCATAACCACAACCAAGTTCTACAATATTTCTACAACCTGTATTTTTATAATAATCTAATATTACCAACGCGTGATATACATATCTTAAACTTGTAGGACTACAATATAACAAATTATTATTCAAATTATAAGTGTGTTTGATAGGCACTCCATATGTATCATTTATATTCAAATATTCCACTATTTTATCTGTATTTATATAACTAAATTCATTTGATATCAAATTCAAATATTTTGTACCCAATTCATATGATACATGCTCTAAAATAGAATTGTATATAGGATCTGATTTAAAATTCGATTGTTTTATATTTTCTTTATTTAATTGTTTAATGCACTCCAAATAATTGTTATACATTATAAATTAATAATAATAATATTTTTTATATTACATTCATGTTAATTAATATTCAATATCCGGTCGGTAATATCATTTTGTATTTTATATAAAATGTAAAACAATATAATATGATTACAACATAATATATAGTTTAACCTCTAAATATCTAACATACTTAAAACATGCAAACATTTATAGATATATTCCAAAAACATTCCAATACAAATGTAATGATCAAAATAGAGTCAACTACCCCATCCACATTTGCACCATATTTTTCTTACATAAGTGATGCATCCGGAAAAGGACATACCCAAGTATTATGTGAGTACTTATACAAAAAAGAAAATAAATCAAGTGATCCGGATTATAATACTAGAAATTTTTATTTATTTCTGTTCTTGAGTTCGCTAATATATGATGCGACTCAACCGCAGCAAACAAATGAACACGCGCATATAACTGTATCAGAATTTATACAAAAAAGTAAATTCAAACATTTAAAATATATAACAACCAATATTTTCATACAAGAATCCATCAAAGAAAAATTCCTCGATATTTTCGAAAAAACACAAAAAACATATCACGGGTTCTCCAAATTGGCCAAGCTGTATAAATTAAAAAAATACAAATCAAATACAAAAATAAATACGGATTTATATTTAAATCCGATCGACCAAAACAATAAAAATTCGATATTAATTAACCATGAAGACAACGGATATTGGTTCTCCATATCAGATTTAATGAACCATATTGAAACGTCGTTAATCAATTCACCATTTTTCTTTTCAGACCCTCTGCATCCAAAAAATCCATATAACAACATTCCATTTTCAAAAACGACGTTATATAACATATACTTTCATGTAGCAGAAATACGCAAACAATTTATTCCACTCCTATTTCATAATTTCTTTTTATGTGAATTCGATTTGGAAAGATTCCGTATAGAAAATGAATATTTGATACGAGATAAATATATAAAAAAACATGCGATCAATGTGGACGAAGATCGATTATTATTAGATGTAAGAACTATGATAAGACATGTATTTTATAATCGTATAATAATCCATGATGATTTCCCAAAAGATAAACTAGCACAAATAATGAGACCCTATTATTATTTATTTTTGGTGTATCGATATCATATAAGTGGAATCGAAAAAACGAATTTTGCAAAAAAAGCGTTGGTAAAAAAGTTGAGAGAACTGCATAGATACAATCCAAATTTTGGAAAGATGATATTAAAGCCAAAAAGTGCGCAACAGTCAACGATGTGTGCGACTAACAACCTCAAACACCGCAAACACCTCGAACGGGTGTTTGAATCGGATCATCCAAAATTCACAATGAAACATGCGATACAACTATGTTCAGGATCAGTCCCGGTTAAATTGAATCATCAAATGCCACCACAACGGATACCACAACAGACACTGCAAAGAATACAAGAACGAACTCCACAACGAACTCCACAACGAACTCCACAACGAACTCCACAACGAACTCCACAACGAACTCCACAACGAACTCCACAAAGAACAAGTGTTGCATTGAATCAAATACTAAATAGTAATAGAAGCTTTTCAACAAGTTTCATTTTTGGTAGTGGAACAAGAATATATACCCAGGATCAAATAATGACACCGTCGGATACAGAATCTGATTCAGATTCGGATTATGTTGAAAGTAATATATTAATTTCTGTAAATCAAAATGAGAGAAATATAATAATAGACAATAGTCAAAACCAAATAGAAATTAGCGAAGAATTAATAAGACATAGTATAGAACAATTGTTAGCAGATGATGAATTTTTAAATGAGTTCGAAGAATTGCAACGAGAAGATTACGATTCAGATAATATTTAGATAAACCCCATATATAGGTAAAATAATTATATATAACAATATAGTATAGTATATAATTATTCTTATGTCAACCCATGCACGTAAAGTAGCGACAGTTGATGTTGGATCATATCAAGACAAACCTAAACAAACCCCTAACAGATGGAGAAGAACTCCTCAACCCGGTGCAGCAGCTATAATATGGTTCGAAGATGAGACCGGAGAAAAGAAAATATTAGTAGGAAAAGAAAGTAATTATGTTAGTGATATTTTTGCAAATAAAACAAATTTTACAGATGAAGATCGCGAGTTGTTAGATGTAATGGAAAATTTAATTACAGATGACATAAACCGCGTTAAAGAAGTCTGCGGAGATTTTACGAATGAGTTGGAGTATATGATAAAAGAAAAAAATATACTGAGAGATACACGCATTCAATATGATACGCCAGAGAAAACCATGATAAAGATAAAAGACGAAGATGATAAACCAGGATACAGTTTAAAATATCGATATTTACACGATAATTTCAGAAAAGGAGTTATAAAAGGCGGTTATAATGAGGAGGCAGACAAAAAAAATGAAGACGGATCAAACAATACAAAAGAAACAATCATGAGAGAAATTCGAGAAGAAGTAGGAATGAAGGTGGAACCGAAAGATGTAATTTTAATTGGAAAATGTGAAGATTATGATGTATATTCTATAAAAATTCCACAAAAACATATCAAAACGTTTGAAAATGCAATTAAGAGTAGAAAAGAAAGAAAAAGCGGAGAAGTATACGATTTAGAATTTACGAAATTATCTACAATTCGTTCAGAATTAAGAAATTATAATTTTAAAAGTATTTGCGCAATTGATATATTTGTTAACATGATCAATGTTCCAGGCGGAAAACACAAGACAACCAACCGCAAAACCAATCGCAAAACCAACCGCAAAACCAATCGAACAACCAATAAGCGCCGTTAAGCATATGGATCAATTCCATTATCAATCAAGATATTCGTAATTATAGAAAGCTTAACTGGATCAAAACCGACACCATAAGCAGGCATACCATACATAATAATATAATAACTGAATAATGGCGCTAAAACAAATGTCTGAGTAGCAGTAAATTGACCAGTAGTATTAGACATAGCTTGTTGTTCATTTTTACCAGACATGATTTCGTCAATTTTTTTTTGTAGTAAAATATTATTCAATGATAATTGAACATTTGATGTATATAAAGCATATGCGTTAATTGATCCATGTAGACCATCATTCGTAATTTTGAATAGCTTAACAATGTTCGTATTTGTTTGCCGTGTCTGAGTATCATATATGGTATTGTGTAATACTAAATATCTTTCCAAATCACTAGGAATTAATTGATATTGTTGATTGGCAATATTGGATGTATATCGAGTATCAATTTCATTCAATACATCAATTACATTTTGTGATAAATCAAAAGGCATCTCAACTGGATAAGGAACCGGAACATTCATATAAACTGTGATTTCTTTTGTTTTAATAATGACTTTTCCATTAGCAGCAGTAGTAATTCCAAAAAGAGATCTTCCTCCAGATTTATTTGATTTTCTCATTTATAGTAATATATTTTAATTTGATATTTGATTATCAAATTACACCCTTGGTAATTAAAAACGCCGTTTTCACGACATTAAAAAAATCAAGTTAGTAATGGCGAATTACACGCCTTTGCGCGCTTATCGCTCTTGCGAGGTTTCACGGCAATTTTTTCTGTTCTAAAACATACTGGTCTTTCTTCTCCTCTATATTGATTGAGAAGCAATCCTAATATGTTTTTGGAAGCATTAATGTCCCTATCCATACAGCATAATTTGCACTCGTTGTGTTTGCAACGGATTACGCTATAGATATTAGACATTTTTGCTATGGGTTCTAAAACGCCCTTCTTTTTTCGTTGAATACGATTTCGGTATAATTCAATTTCTTTATTGCAATAAGAACACGTTTTGCTTGTTTTGTATTCGTCTATATCAACCACCTTACAATACCTACGTAATTCTCGTTTTAATCGTAAAATTGGTGTTGTTGGATGAGATTTTACTAATCCGTGTTGTTGCGAATAATCACCGAACCCTACTAATGTTTTTATATTTTTTCCACCACTTATACGTTCGCATATTTTCGCTAATGTTGCTTTGCTTCTACAATAGGAAGTAAAGTTTAAATTGCGAAACCCCTTCTCCATATGAAACTCTGTAAATGTATTCATTCGTGGAAATACATATTTGAAATATTCCTTCATTACACTTGTTTTACTGGTTTTTATAGTAGGTATAAGTTTCCATTCTTCATAATGTTCCCACTTTTTATACCATTTTTCACGTTTCTTACAAGCATAAATCATTTTACTTTTATGGCGATATTCTCTGGTGGATACTTGAATTACCTTATTGTTTGTATCATACGAAGTAATCAACGCCCTTATTCCCGGATCAATTCCTAAAAAGTTATCGTAATGTTGTTCCGTGTATTCTGTTGTTATTTTTTCTGGTTTTACAGGTTTTCGCATTTGTAATACTACGCTTTTACCATCCGTTAAAATCGTATATCCAAACTTCTTGTTTTTTGTTTCATATTTTGTAATATTGAATAATTCTTTCCAATATTCATTACTATTTTCTTCAAACTTTTTCACATCTAAACCACTATTACTATCGTTGTTTGCACGTTTCAATTCATTTGCAATATATTTGAGTGTGTTTTCTAAACCAGCATTACAAATTGTGATGTGCGATTGTGTAAATCCGTGTTTATGTGGTAATAATGTGAATGTTCGTATTCCTTTCGTATCTGGGTATTTTTCAAACTCTTTCAAGATAGAATAATAAATCTTAACAAAATGATTAGAATGTTTCACTATATTCACTTCGGTAGGTATGTATTTCAACCATTTACGCATATACAAAACAAATACATTCTTTCCATCATAATTAGGTTCATATATATCTTTTAACCAGTTATATACTACTGCGTTATCAGTTTCGCCAGTTCGCAATTTCAAATATTTACGAAAACGATTATAGAAGTTCAATTTCAAATGGTTATTTGTCATCGTAATTTGTAATTTATTCAAGTTAGTAATGTATCCTAAACATAAATAATCACGTGCCGGTAATTCATCGGTTATATATTGTTTCATTTGTGAAAAACTTTCATACAATTCGCTAGTAGTATCGGTAGTATCCTTTGTATATTTTAGTCGTGAAACCATACAACAAGATTGATAAAAAAGATTTTGTTTTATTTCTGGTAAAGGTTTATTTTCTTCTAATAACCGAACAAAATGATAATTTAACAATTTATAGGATAAGAAACTGATGGTGTTAATCTTCGGTAAAATGTCTTCTACAATCGTATCTGCTAAAAGATTATTTTTACAAAAAGATTTCCACGAACTTTTGATACACGTAAAATCAGTATTTTTGTTATCTTCCTTACGTTGTTTCACGTCATTTCTAATAACTTTTTCTTTATGCTCGTCTTCAACTTTCTTCTTTTTAACCATCCTATATATTACCTAAATATTTTATTTTTAAGTTATTTGACTTATAAATAAAACAACTCATTTATTCCTAAATATTTTGTATTTTGTTGTTGAAGTATATTTTCCATCATTCAAACTTGTAATTAGTGATGTCCCTTCAAAAGTATAGTTTTGCATTCGTAGTATTCCACGAACTATATTAATATAAGGACGATTACAAGTTGTGTTCGGTTTGTATGGTGCTAAACAACTTACAGCAAAATATTTCTTAATTTCATCTTTCATATCTAATATCTTATTTTGCTTTACTAAATCTTTTTCTAAATCACATAATAAAATAGAATTGTTTTCATCTAATTCTAATATGCTTATAAGTTTATTACATATTTCTTCTCTTTCTGTATGATATTTAATTGATAGTTTTTCGCGCATTATTCGGTTATACTATAATGGTATAATGTTTTTATTACGTTTATACTTTTTTATATTTTGTAATGTTCTTCTACGCGTAGAATGGTTTGATGGCATTTTGAATTCAAATAGACGCATCGGGACTAGGATTTATCTCTTTATCGGTTATTGACCACGAAGAATGTGAACAAAAAACAAAATCAAAACCCAGCTGGATTGTCGTGAAACCTAGATAATTTTGTAATGTGATTCATTCCGTTGCTTGTATTGCTTGTAGTAGATGCAACAGATACAACAGATACAATATCAGGGCGAACAACATGAGAAGGTTGCGACCCAGATTCTTCATTTCCTTTAAAAATATTCAATATCTGAGATACAACAGCACTACGTTCAATATCAGCATTTTCTAATTCACATATTTCAATGCCATTTTTATCGCCATTGTATTTGCGGATTTTATCCATAAATATCTTCAATCCATTATCATTAACGCGATCACTTTGATTCAAATCACCAGTTATAACCATTTTAGAGCCAAGCCCAATACGCGTGGTTAACATCAACATTTGGTTTGGCGAACTATTTTGCATTTCATCGGCAATAATAAAACATTTCTTAAATGTACGTCCGCGCATGAACCCTAAAGGAGAAATTTCAATGACACTACCATGAATCATAGCATCAATATCTTTTTGACTATAATATTCCAAAAATATATCAAAAATAGGTCGCGTCCATGGGTCCATTTTATGTTTAATATTTCCAGGCAAAAATCCAAGTTCTTCTTCTACAGGAACAACTGGGCGAGTAATAACGATTTTCTGTATTTTTCCCTGTTTTAAATCTCGGATAGCTGCATTACATGCAAACAATGTCTTTCCAGTTCCAGCTGGACCAATACCAAATACCAAAGTCGTATTTTGATTATTCAATGTATCAACATATTTTTTCTGATTAGCTGAACGAGGAGAATACAATGGAGAAATTCCTCTCATTTCAATAGAGGAAATGTCATATCCCGAGTCCGATCCACCACCATTTCCTTTCGACTTTTTCATTTTGTGGTTTTGCATCAACATATGCATATTTCGTGTAATCATGTTTGAATTCATTGTATTTTCATTTGCGCAATTTATTACATTATTACTAAAATGTAAATGTCTATGTAAATTCGCAGCAAAAAGACGTTTCCCAACAAACCCATTTCCAATGCATGAAAACAATAGTAAAGGAACGAATCTCAGACCAATCATATATTATAATACCTAAACCTTTTAATTGGGTATTTTTTCATTATAATTCATTGTATATGAAAAATATAAAATGAAACGAAACATCGTAATAAACCTATAAATAAAACAACAAACACAATTACAAATAGCTACCTTCCAATGCCCCTTCAATCCACTGACTATTTTTCTCAGAATAATTTTCACCACAAACATACAAAGGAACGCCAGCATATGGCTTCATAATTTGATAAGGCATAACGGAACTATCAAAGCCGGGTGCGAAATAGGCTACGCCATGTTCCCAATAAAACATCTCTATGTGTTCCGGTAAAGGAATTTGCATGCGCGTAGTTTTCTCAAGTAATTTCTGATGTAATCGAGCGACTTCATCTACTCCGCCCACATCCATGATATTCTTCCAATATCGCGCAAATTTATTATCTGTATATGAAATCATCATAGTTCCTGTAGGTTCGTCCATAGGAATAACAATACGCAAATTATTGTTGGTAGTAATCTTGGGTAAATCTTTGAACCATGGACCGTCGTGAACCGGAAATTGGCCATAGATACGACACAAAGGTAGCGTGCGAATCAAATTCAACATAGGATGAATCGGTGAAAATATACGTAATTTTAAAAGCGTCTCTTTGGGAACAGCACAAATACATTTTCTGGCGTAATAGGGTCGCGTAAAATTATCACATGTAATTTTAAACCGATAAAGATTTAAATCCGCACCACCATGACCCTGACCCTGATCCTCAACATACTCAATGTCATTCACACGATGACGGGTAAGCATTTTAACACGACCATTCGCCGCCTTTAATTTATCAACCAATTTATCAACTAATTGAGACAAACCCCCGTCCAACACATAATATTGATTTGTAGGATTAAAATGTTCTTCCATCAAAACAATGGCATCGAATGCATTCATCTCGGTTAATTCAGAAGAATATCCAAAAGAATCAAATAGCAGCCCCACTTCATCTTTTGTAATTACGGTTTTGGCATAATCCAAAAACACGGTATTTTTTAGGACCACATCAGCATCCGGTTCTCGTTTACTAGCTTGGATGATTCGCTTTATTATTTTTTGTATTGGTTTTGTAGAATACAATTTGCCATTGGTCATATAATGATCGAATCCACTAATTGGCACTTTTTTATCATCCAATTCCAATTCGTGTATTAAATTCATAATCAAAACCTGATTATTATGAAACCTACCAGCCCCGGCCTCGACAGTATAGTATTTACCATGAAATGTATCGATTCTACCGCCTAAATCGCGATTGCGTTCTAATATAGTAATTTTTAAACGAGGGTTTTGTTTTATATGTTGGTATGCGGCATATAATCCAGCTATACCACCACCGACAATAATAACATCAGATTTCATTTTATAATCGTATAGGGGTAAGATATTTATATATATTACAAATATCTTATCGAATAAATTAAACCAACCCGAACTAAATGTTCGTTGGTCTAAATAGAACGAAGAATATCATTAACTGATTGTAAAACTTGGGTTTTACCATTTATTCTTAGATTCTCTAAATCTAATCCCGGAGCGTTTATTTTTATATATTTTCCGTGATAGCCAGATTCAATCTTACTAATATTGTCTTCTGTAGAATGATTATTTCCCTCGTCGTTTTCGGCTCCCAAAAACTTAATTTGTGATACATCCGAGTTCAAACCGGCAGTAATGAAATTCTTAAATACAGGTTTTTGCTTGTTAACTTTATTTAATTTTATACCGACATTTTCCCATTTTATGTCCCATCCTATATTTGAATCAAATTCATCACCTTTTTTACCTAGAACGATTTCTTCATATCCAAAGGAAATTTGAGCTACATCTCCACGTTCATTTTCAATATACACACTTTCAATATTCATAATTCCATAATGACTACTGTAATTTTGATTATCACCGATGGCTTTTGTTGGAAATAAATAATCGATTTTATAAATACGCCATGTGGTATCAAGTGGTGATGGAGATGGCGTTTTAACTGGGGTTGGCAGTTTAACGGGGGATGGTGTTTTAACCGGTGATTCACAGTTGCCCGTTTTCTTACTTCTACGAGTACCCTTAGTACAACGCTTCAATTTTGTTGCGGTTGGTTCACAGTTTCCAGTTTTCTTATTTTTACGAGTTCCGTTAGCGCAACGAGGCATTCTAATTATATAATATATAATTATATTATTATCTATATTCGATATTCTCCTAAAATTGCTAAAAATCTACCATTTGGCTTTGCAATCTTGTTTCATCATCTTCAACGTTTCACGAATCTCTTTTCTTTCATCTGATAAAACTTGCGCAAACTCTCTTGGATATTCTTTTTCCAATTTGTTTCTACGCGTAATCAATTGCCACCCTTCCAAAGCTTCGGAGTAGAATTGCATATCGATCATCGGAAAACATTCGTCTTCAATATGTGTAATAATATTATCAAAAATCATTTCTATATCTTCATCGCCAAGATCGCCAAGACCATCAAGAATATTGGTCCATTCACGTATTTGTTGACGTATTTGTCTTATATCTTTTTTTGGATCATACATTCGGTTTTTGAGTGTATAAGTTTTTGGACTAAACATGGTGTATTGTATTTACACAGAAACAAAACAAAAACAATATAAACTTATGAGTTAATTTATAATTAATTATATTTATATACAATGGAAAATAATACATTATATCTCAAAACAGATGATAACAAAATTATAAACGAAAAATGTATAAGATGGGTAAAAAAATGAATGATTGTTTAGAAGTTTGTACCAAATCAACGGGCTGTGATATAAATACTGGAGGTACACATAAAATATGTAAATTGAATAGTCTAGAAAGTTATAATAAACTGAATAAATATTTTGAATAAAGTCCCGCACACACCCACTTCACATAAACCTTACCCAGTATAAGTAAAAATACATATAACGACTCGTGGTTTGGCGGTTTTATCTTGATATAACTTAGTAAGGTTTTTATCAATTGTATATCCATTTTGTTGTAGATAGGCGAAAATCGAAGGAATATCATCTTCGTGCATAAAACATTTTGAAGTAGTATAACGAGATAACATATATTTACATGTAATTTCTCGAGGACGACTTGAAAAAGTAGACAATTCCGGAGTTCTTATAGGAAATACTAACGAACTCAATGGACCGGATGGTACAGCGTCCAACGTAATTATGTTTTTATATTCTTGTGAAATAGCATCTAAAATAGGCTCAAAATAAATGGCATTTCCGGTAATGTTATCAAATGGACTTATTTCCATTGTTATATATAATGTATAATGTATTGTATTATAATATATTCCAAAACATTTTGATAAAATTACCAATAAAAATATTATCAAAATTTCAAACTACCTCATAAGCAAACGCAAAACAATGGTGAATACAATTGCGTGGAAAATAAATCCTAACATTGTAGGACATCCTTCTTTATTGGCAATTGGTCCAACAAGCGGGGATAATAAACGATGAACAAGTATATACATCCATGGATTGAACAAAATTAATAGAAGCACCGTAGTGTATAATGTGAATCTCCATTTATCGGAATTGGAAGGTTCAGATAAATTACTCATTGTGTGTTGTATTGTATATTGTATTATATATATTATATAACATAATAATAAAATAAAAACATAATAAAATAATAAATCATCTAAAATCGATATAGAGAAACTCCGATATATGTATTTGTATCCATAACAGCAAAAACACAAATATACCGTTAGTATATTGGATACAGACGACTCTGTTTTGTATTATTTACAAAATAATACAAACTACATAATACAAAAATAAAATAAAGATTTTTTATAATAAAATCCATCATGGATAATTTCGAATTCAACAAAAACAACACATTTTGTATTTCATTGGAAAGCGCGCCAGAAAGATGGGAACGAATGGAGACGCGTTTCAAATATTTCAATATGGAAGCTACACGATGGAATGCATCAACTCCAAATACATTAACCGAGACGTTTCATCATTATTTGAATGCAGGGCAACGCGCATGTGCACAATCGCATATCAATATATGGAGACATATGGTGAAAAACGACTTACCTTATAGTCTAATACTAGAGGATGACGCGAAATTTGACAAACAATGGAAAGAAAAATTATCCGATATAAAAGACCTAATAGATAAAGACCAAGATTGGGATGCCATTTTTTTAAATGTATCTGAACCAATGAACCCTCAAAATACATGGATGAAAGTTCAAGAGCAATATCTTACAGGAGCATATATTTTATCTTACAATGGAGCAAAATGGTTATTTGAAAATTTCAAAGACGGATATGCAGCAAGCGATTGGATGACAACGCGTTTACAATTGTATGGACATTCGTATTCATATTTTCCATGGTTAGTAATACAAGAAGGAAATGAATCGACTATTGGAAGCGGATATGAAGAAGATCATAAAAAAGTAATTCGTTGTTTGAATGAGATAAGCTATCCAATCGACGAATACGTTTAGACCGGCGAAGAATTTAACTCTTTTTTATGTTTTTCTTTCACACCTTAGGACAAATATACTGTAATTAAACTTATATAAAAATTTTTTGGATAATAATATAGAAAAAATGATTTTTATATTATTACTATTAACATTTACAACAGTGTTTTCTATTGAAAAACAATTTATTACAAATTCTAAAGTTCCAATATGTAAAAATTGCGTATATTTCAAACCATATAAAAATGATGAGAAATTCTATGACCTAGGAAAATGTACAAAATTTGGAAAAATGGATATTGTATCCGGAATAATAGAACACAAATATGCTTATAATTGTAGAACAAGTGATAACCTTTGTAGTCTTAATGGGACATATTATGAAGAAAGAACACATCCAAATATTACATTACATATTATTCAAAGTGAATGGTTAAATGCATAAAAAATGGTATAATTTAATTTATTGAATATAGTAAATAGGGTACTAAATATGAAGAAAATATCAAGATTAAAATATTGGCATTTACAGATAAATTAGTAAACAAACTTGCTAATAAAACAGTAGATACAATCATTGCCGCATCCGCAACCAATATTACGGCACCTAATTCGTTTGCATAATCTTTAAAGATATCTAATATTTGACTTTTACCGCGTGGAATATTTTGAAACAAGTAATAGAATGAGATATCATGAATTATCTGAATAATTACTGCAAATGCAGCAAATAACAAAATATTGAATTTGGAAAATAAAAAAGAATAAAAGAATCGTGCAAGAACTACGCCGATTACAATGCTTAACACGTCAGCTAATACACCACCTAATCCGATTTCATGATACCATTTTTTCAACGACTTTGATTTAATTTGACCAAGAACAACCCGTATTAAAACTATAATATCAGTTATAAGAGCTGCATTCAAAATAGGTAAATAGTCTAGTGAATTTGAAAATTGAGAAATATCGCGAAACATGTATATATTAAAGATTTATATATTATTTATAGAAATAATTGCCATTTTCTCATTAAACGCCCATTTTTTAGAGCAAAACATAAATAATAAAAAATTGATTTATTATTATTTATAATCAGTAAAATACAACACATTCAAAATGTATAAATTAAAACACTGGATTAACGTTAAAAACATTGAATGGGATAGGTTATCAATGAATCCAAATGCAATTTCTTTATTAGAAAAAAATCTCGATAAATTAGACTTTTATTGTTGGAAAAGTTTGTCAGAAAATCCAAATGCGATTCACTTATTACAAGCAAACCCTGATAAAATTGACTGGACTCTTTTATCCAGAAACCCGAACGCGATTCCTTTATTAAAAAAAAATCCAGATAAAATTGACTGGGAATGGTTATCAGAAAATCCAAATGCCATAGACTTATTAGAAGCAAATCATGATAAAATTGACTGGGCATGGTTATCAAGAAACCCGAACGCAATTCCTTTATTGGAAAAAAATCCTGATAAGATTGACTGGTTTGCGTTATCAGAAAATCCAAATGCGATTCATTTATTAGAAGCAAATCCTGATAAAATTATATGGTGTCTTTTATCAAGAAACCCGAATGCAATTCCGTTATTAGAAGCAAATCTTGATAAAATAGATTGGTCGGTTTTATCGGGAAATCCAAATGCGATTCCTTTATTAGAATCAAATGTAAATAAAATTGAGTGGGTTGTCTTATCAGAAAATCCAAACGCGATTCATTTATTAGAAAAAAATCAAAAGAAAATTTATTGGAAAAGTTTATCGGAAAATCCAAGTGCGATTCATTTATTAGAACAAAATCTGGGTAAAGTAGATGATGAATGTTGGAGTGATTTATCAGAAAATCCGTCAATCTTTGAATTGGACTATGAAGCATTGAGAGAAAGATGTTATATTTATAAAGAAGAATTAATGCAAATCGCAATGCACCCTTCAAGAATTCAAAAACTATTAGATATGGGAATAAGCATTGCCGAATTAGATAATTGTATATAATTGAATGAATATTTTACATTTATTCGAAAAATATGTTCTATAAAATGGGCGTTTGTAATTGTTTTTGTATCATTGGCGACAAATAATGCTCGAAATATTCACCCATGGGTCTATATCTAGGTGCATCCAAGATTTCCAAAATATACTGATATGGAGTCATCTTACGCAATCCTTCCATACCAAATTTATTGAAATATTCCAACATAGCAAACGATCCACCCGATAGTAATAACATTTTCTCTTTCATTTCGATTAATTCGTTAACATCACGATCGCCCATTTTATGTTCATTAATATTCCAATATATCATATAAGGTTCCGCATTCGTTTTAATATAAAAGTCGTCGAACAGTTGTTTCCATGATAGATTCGAATGGTGGACGAATCGCGTAATAATTACAAAATTAAATCGCGAAACTTCATCTGTAGACAGACCAGTCAAATCAATTGTCTGGCAAATCAAATCGAATGTTTTTGTAATATTAAAATCAGTAGCACGCTTAACATATGCATAAATGCGTTGAACGATATCAGTAAATTCATCGTGTTCTGCAATAACGATCCATTCCGGATTATGATCCGAAATCATAATACGATTAAACGTAGAACGTTGAGCTACAAGAATGGCAACACCAATTGCTGTATGAATTTCACTTGCACTCAAATCGCATGAAATATCCAATATAGGAATGTTCGTTCCTTTGTGTGCTGAATGACCCGGATCAGAATTCAGACAGGCTTTCTTCCAAGAGTGGTTTAACCATTGGACTTGAACTGCAATATCATCATTTTCATCATTCGGTTTATATGCCGATCTGGATTCTAATAGCTGAATTGCCTTTTTAACATATTCTGAAATCGAAACTACAGTTTTTTTATTTCGTTTTGGTTTTTCGTTTTCATTACCAAACTCGGTATCACAAAAATCATGATAAAAATCCCGAAAATTAGCTGCACATATTTCGCGATCTTCTGTATGACTATCATTTTCAACCCGAGTGGATTTTTTATTTCGACGCCCGCGAGGATGATGATGAGAATTCATATTCAAAAATGCCTTGTTTTGTTTCATCATAGTAGTTATGGATACATTTTGAGGATTAATATCCGCCCACTGATTACTGCATTGTTTTATTTGAACGGTATCTAATTCGCGATTTAATTTCGATATCAGTTTGCGATAATAACGGTTTTTCTTGTCAATATTATCATTTTTGGCAATATATTCATCCTTTTCCAAATAAAGCGAACAATATTGTTCGGCTAACCTATCAAACATCCAACCGAATTTACTTTTTTCACGAGGTGCCCATTTTGCAGCAAAAGACATTACATCTCGCCCACAAGGACGTGTCTTCAAAGACATTGTATTCACAGTTGAATCATTAATATATTCATCCATGACTTTATCCCAATTACGTTTATCTACCGCCAATTGATGATTCAATAATCCCAAGGCAGTATCAATTAAAACATTCTTTTTCTTCTCGTCTTTTTCTCTAGTATGTAGATAATTACAAAAATGTTTTATATCTGCCCATGAACCATACGATGAAAATAACTCGGGCAATCCGTCTAATTCAGCCACAGATGAATCCTCCATATTTTGTGTAATTAATCGCAAAGCGAACATAGCCGGAATCGGTAAATAGTTATACCAGACAGAAATCAACATGTAAGTTAAATCACGTTCGCCCTTACCATGAACAATATCGCGGGTTTGACCAATGAGTTTGAACAAATAAGCCAAATAATTTTGTAAAACGAATATTTCTGCAATGAATTTATTCTTTTTAGTATCGACTTCTTTATTATAGATTTCACTATTGGATGATTTTTGTAATTCAATATGAGAACCTATATTTTTGCGAATTTCTTTAAAAATCAAATCCAACAAACTATCGAATTCAATCGTCAATTCATGAATAGCAGCCCATTCCGTTTTTCGTGTAAGATTAAAATACAGACTTACAATTTTATTCTTAATAACGGGATGCAAATCGATTGGTTCTAATGGGGGAAACTCGGTAGTAGACGTCGTCGCCATTAAGTTATACGCGTTAATAATATAAGAAAATTAACATTTATATTGTTTTGTTAAACCTAATTTTCATGCAGATTGCGGCGAGTCTTTTTCGCATTTTTATGATCATTATGTAATTTAATAGTTACCTTTTTCTTTTTATTTTGCACTACACCCAATTCAGGATGAATTGAATCTGTAATCTTCAATATAGATTTGGGTTGAACATTTTCTTTTGGAGGAACTTCTTGAAATAAAAAATACAGAGCATTGATATCGTGAAAAATAAAAATAGAAGGTGGAATTCGAATATCTTCGATAGGAGGGAGAACTTGGAAAAATTGTTTCGAAATTTCTTGAAAGTTCTCTGATTTTGAATAATTTTGTAAATTTTCAGGTTCCAAATCAACTAAATACATCCATGAATCTTTAAAAACATATTTTGTATTGTTGTTTGTACTATTATTATTACACAACCTCTTTTGTTGAATAATATGGAGAACCTGTTCTTTTGGAATAATGCCTATTTTCGATGTATTTTGGCCATTTGAAGGTTCTCCATTTTGATATAAAATAGTAATTTGTTCTGATGTAATCTTTTCAATATAAGAATTCAGATTTATATACAAAAAATAACAACGAATTGTATCCATAGGTTCTCTAAGATAGTTTTGTTGTATTTGTAAAATTTTCTCTTCTCGTTCAATCCACGACATTTTATAATACAAGTTATCTATTTTGTTTGTGTATTTTTCTTTTGTATTTCCAACGAACAACTTGAAAATATATTCGGTATTTGGTATTATAATAATATTTATTATATTATTGGTATAAAGATAAAATAATAGTATAATTTGTCTCAAAACAGCACAAGGATAATTATATTTTTTATTATATAGAAAAAAATAAAATAATATTGTTATAAATTAATTGAGGCAGGTTCTATGTGTACAGTGTCAATCTGTCGCATTTATTAGAAGTTAGAAGTTAATTTATATTAACTAGAACGCAACTGGGAAGATGTAAACAAAAAAGGGGGAACGAACGACTGGTGCCTTAGCACTTAGCAAAAATGGGAAGATGCGGCCAATACGAAGGGAACGAACGAATGGTGCCTTAGCACTTAGCAAAAATGGGAAGATGCAGCCAATACGAAGGGAACGAACGACTGGTGCCTTAGCAAAATGGGGGAAGATGTATATTTATTATATAATTACAATATGATAAAATTGATTTATGTATAAAATAATTATATAAATCAATAACCAATGAATAAAAATATGAATATGACAATAGATAGAGAAAATCCTACATTATGTATCCCAAGAGTAGATGTAGCTACACCTTCTGAATACATATTTAAAAAAATGTGCAAATTGAATTGGGGATATATTCAAAAAATAATTGAAATTCCCATGAGAAACGATCCATATCAAAAAAGAATAATAGTGAAATTAAAATGGAATGATAATCCGGAAACAATAGAATACAAAGAAAAAATAAAAAACGGAGAGAGTATTAAAGTAGTACATTCGCCAGATGAACCTTGGTTTTGGAAAATAGTTCAAACTGAATTTCAAAAACAAAAATAGCATCTATATCAAATTCTTAATTCGTCAAATATTTTTGGATTAATGGATTATTAACAACGCGCGGTCTCACACCAAAAAGAATCATAATCAACCCGATTTTTTTATTTTCGGCATTTTGTATCTCTTCTATGAATGCATTATCAATATGACTATATGCATTTTTATATTGCACAATCTCTTCGATTAATTTTGACTTCATATTCGTTAAATACAACAAACGATCTTTTTCTCTTTGAATATCTACAGAAGATGAATTGGGTGAAGTTTTCACCCCTGATTTGTTGATATTATTCATATTACTATTATAAATACGTTCTTGCGATTTGCATAAAATATACCTCATTTCATTTTTAACATCTCTGTATTTGATAATCAATGTTTTTTTATAAGATTCTATTTTTTTTATAAAAGAAAAAACATTCAAATGACAAATAATGGGAAAAAGTGGTTTTAATTCTTCTGGAATAAAAGATACGCAGGATTCTTTGATTTCAAAAATTTTCTCTTCAAATTCTCGTATTTTTGACATGATTAATTGATTTTGTTCCATTTGGTTCTCCATAAACATGAGCTTGCTATTGGTAATTTCCAAAGATGTCTCCAATTTATCATACTGATTCGCTAAATGAGAAAACATTTGATGACAAGATTCCAATTTGAAATAACTCAAAAAAGAAATCAACAAAGTAATTGTAGCATTAACGCCTGACACGATTGCTCCACTCCATTCATGATGGGAAATAAATGGGGCAATTATGGTTATACCGGATGCAATCAATATAGCAGGTATAGTTAATAGATTCAATTTAAATTGCGTTAAATTTTTGGATTGAATATACAAGTTTTTTTGACCTTTTAAGTACGTAATCAATATTTCGAGTTCATTCGAATATTTGAATGAATCATCGATATTATATTGTTCTAATGATTTTTCAATTTCTTTGTATGTAAGTTTGCGAAAAGCGATCGAAGGTTTTCGTTCGTTGTTCTCATGAATGTTTATTTCAGAAATATGAGTATCTGATACAATATCATCATCTTCAATGTCAGTATCGATATTTATTTTATATCGTTTAATTCCATTACGATTATCTATGTTTTCACTGTCATCATCACTATTATTATCACTATTGTTAGAAGTTGTAATTGGACTGTTAGAACCACGTGCAAATGTAATTTTATATGGCGAATCATATTGAAAATTATCATTCATAAATCCATCTATACTGTAGCTATTACTTATAATATTTGGTTGATCTATATCGGAACAAGTATCGAATATCTCGCTATTCACTGTATTCATTTGTTATATTATATGTTATATGTTATATGTTATATGTTATATAATAAAAATACAAAAATTGAAAATACTTTTAATGTAATATAAAATCCGCATAATCAAATCATGGAAGAAGAACCAAAAGATCAATCGTCCAAAAACGAAACAGCACAATTAACAAGAATAGAGTTGCTTGAAATGAAAATGCGCTGCAAAATGCAAACCAAAAATTACAAACGTAATCTGAAAAATTATATATTAACCTCACGATTCAATACCCATACTTGGAATGAAAACACGCATTTTCGAAAAAATAATGGTAAACTAGGATGTGTTTATTGTGCACCTATACCAATAACTACTGAAATACCCATAGATTCAATATTGTTTATTTTAGAAATGAATAATGATACAAACAAAATAATGGGTGTTGGTATGATAAGAAACCACCCGATATGTAATAAATATTATGTATACGAGAACGATAACTATAATCGATATGTTTATATAGGAAAACACAGAATTGATAGAAGTGAAATGTCAGAGGAAGAGGATACGATTATGCGAGTATTTGACATTCTATGTTTTACTGGAAATAAACATATGAAACGTGGGCATGGATTAAAAACGTTCCCGATGGATATGTTATATCGTTGTTCCAAAATAATGGATTTAGTTGATTTTGTGAATGGAATGTTTAAAAAACGAATTACAAAAAAAGAATAAAACTCATTGTAAGAACAAGAAATATAAACCTATTGTATAATTCAATATAATTATATTATTACAAATGAACAATTCAAATGATATTTATAGAGTAGATAAATACACAGAAAAGGAATTATTTGATATATTGGATATTGTGAATCCATCGGATAGAGAACTTGAAGCTAAAATTTTACATATGATTTGGAAATATGAAAATTTCGGAAATGAATCGGGTGATAAATTAGCACAATTTTTCAAAGATATTTACGACCATTTTTTTGATACAAATGAAGAACATGAAGAAACTACGATAGAAGGGTTTGATGATATGGAGAACACAAATAAAGAACCCGAGAAAAATGAACAACAAGCAACGGATACCCAAAATAATACAAATTCAGATAGTCGAAATGTAGGATATTCATTCCCAATCGATTATTCAAAAGATACTTTGAATCCGTTATTAAAACAAACCATAAAACGTATTGTAAGCATTGATAGTCAATATCGTGATAATAAAAATTCTTTATCGACAGATTTCACATTTAATTTATCGGATCCATTAAGAGATGTAGTGAATCTTAAATTATATTCAATTCAAATTCCACATACGTGGTGGACGATTAATAATAATTTTGGAAGTAATTTTTTTTATTTAAAAGGTAATTCTCCTGGAATCAATGATGGAAACCATGATTATAAATTTGAAATTCCTGTAGGCAATTATACAGCTCCAGATTTAATTACAGCAGTAAATACTTCAATTAACAAATTCAAAACAGACCCAATGTACAATGACGTAAGTTTTGGTACAACCGGTATAAGTTATGATTATCCAAGTTCGAAGGCGACTTTAATCGTTGATTTAACAAAGCATTATACAGAACCGTATTATAGTACGTCATTTGAAAATTGGACAACACCCAATGATCCATCTGACAATAGAGGTTTATCGATACCTGCATTTTTAGGATTTAATAGACCAACGTACTACCAATATCGCGTTTATTCAATATTAGATACATTACCATATACAGATTCATATGCTGCTATAATTGATACACAAGCTAGTTTGTACAACCTAACTAATACGAATAACTATTTTAATATAGTTCAATACATTGGAGATGCGTGCCCTGTGGATTTATCAAGTAATACTGTAAAAAAAATAATAAAAATACAATTAAGTAATTTAACTACAGGAACAACCTATTCCAGAAATCAATTACTAAATGAATTGAATACACAATTAGATTTAAATCCAAGTTTAACGTCATTCTCTGGAATCAATCGTGTAGATACGAAAACTCAATATGTTAAAGGATATGGATTTTCTCATTACGAATTAGATATACGATTAAATCGGTTAACAACAGATAATAGTAAAAACATAAAAACAGCGGTTGTGTTTCCGACTGAAGCATCCAATAATAATATTTGGGTTGGACAATCATCGGCGTTTGTATTTCAACGATTATCCAATGAACTTAGTGATATTATAGCTGAGACGAGTACAACTAGATCACGGTTTGATATTAGTGCGAATCCATATATTTATTTACAATGTAAGCGACAAGGTTATGTGTTTGATTTAGATAAAACCAAAGTTAACGATATATCATACAATGACTATAAAATAGTATTATCTGATAGTAGTGCAAATGGATATACATTACCACAATATATGGATGCAATCAATACAAGTTTTACAAATATAAATAATAAAACCAAGGTTTTGATCTATAATCCGAACGGCAATTTCAAACTAAATCCTCTACCCGCAAGTATCAATTCGAATAACTATTTTGACTTAAAAATCGATTTGACAAAAACATTCACACAACAAAGTTATTTAATGGATTTATCGTATAATGGAATCAGAACAGCATTATCGCGAATATTAAATATACCAAGCAATCCTACTAATGCATCTCTTATCAACATAGATTTATCAGCAAATTCAATATTTACCAGTTCATTTGCTTTAAATGATACAGCCGGATACGCAATAGATACATCATATTTGATGATTATAAAACCAAAACCAACTTCATCAAATCGAAATGCACCTACTCAATATATACCACCAATTGCAAATAAAACTTATTATTCTATAACTGAACTACAGAATGATTTAAATACTGCATTTAATAATTTTAAGGATACAGATGGAAATAACAATATATTGCAAGGTACAAATGTATCGTTTATACAAGATGGTAGTACAGTGAACTCAACTTTAACTGTAGTTATACGTAAAATTTTAACACAAGAAGATTATCAATTGGTTTTCGTAGATCCAAAATCGTCAACAACTAGTTATAATTATTCAGCATACGGTACTAATTGGACAAAATCCTACGATTTAGCTAACACACAGAATATAGCAATATCATCTACTGGACAATATCAAACCGTTATACTTGGCGATGGAAATAAAATATATACATCATCTAATTATGGAGTAAATTGGACTGCTCGCACTACATCGAACAGTCAATATTGGCGCTCTATAAGTGTATCATCTACTGGACAATACCAAAGTGCAGGAACACTTTACAGTGGTACTTATTATTCTAAGGATAATGGTGCGACATGGACAAAATCAAACATGCCAAATGTGTTTTTTGTACCAAGTATTGCAATGTCATCAAATGGACAATATCAAACATTAGTTGTAAACGGTGCAGGAAAATGGGAATCTACAGATTATGGAGTGAATTGGACAGAAATAAATCAAACAATTCTTCCATATAGAAATTATTCAGCAGTAGGTATTTCAGATAGCGGACAATATCAAACTATATGTGTTAATGGTGGATTTATATATTATACACAAAATTCAGGGGCGACATGGAATCAATCGAATGCATCATCTTCTGGGTGGGGAAGTATAGCAGTATCTTCCACTGGTCAATATCAAGTAGCATGCGGTGCGCCTGCAAATGTAATATATTCAAGTGATTATGGAAAAACTTGGAGTGCTTCCAACTTATCATCTAGTGATTATTATGCAGTATCGATGTCAAAAACAACCGGACAATATCTTACTCTTTTTAAAAATACAGCAATATATTATTCGACTAACTATGGAATAAACTGGACTCAAGACTCGAGTGGTTTTCTTGGTGCACCTGCTGTATCGTCCGATGGTACATATCAAGTTTTGGCTGGAACACGAAATGGAATCAATCCTGGAATATATTATTCAAAACTTACAGTATCTTCAGGTGGTAGTAATACAAATACATGGAGTATAACGGACCCAAGTAATTCATGGGGTTATAATTTAAAAATAGGAGATTCGTCTTATAATTTGTCAAATCCACTATATAATTCAGATACTACTACGTATACTGAAATCCTAGGTACAGTTCAACTAGTAGTAAGCGGAAGTATATTTATAACAAGTTCAATCAATAACATATTTTTTAAACCACTTCCAATTGATAATGGTGGAGACGGTGTATACTCATCAGGAGATTTAACTATAACATTACCAAACGGGTTTTATACTGTAGATAATTTAATAACAGAAATAAACAATCAATTTAGTTTGAATCCTTTAACTGTAGGTTCAACAATAGGATATATATCATCTGGAGGGTTAGACTATATTAAAATGCGAATGAATATAAATAAAACATATACAGGATCTGATTATAGATTAGTTTTTTATGATCCATATAGTTTTATTAATTTTGTTTCGACATCTTCGAGTTTAAGAACACTTCGCAACACGTCATGGGATGCTACATTAGGTTGGATATTAGGTTTTAGAAATTCAACTGAATACGATTTATCCATTATTGCGACCACAAACGGAAGGGTTCAACTTACCGGAGATACTGTAGTAAGTATTAACATTTACAGTTATTTTATGATTATGTTGGATGATTACAATCAAAATCATTTGAATGATGGATTAGTAACGACTACACAAAAAGAAACAGATTTTCCATTACCATCATATACAAATCGTGCTACATTTAGGTGTGATCCTTCTACTGGAAAATTAATTACATCAACGATTGATAGCAACACTGGAAATAATCTAACACAAAAACAACTGTACGCAGCACAGGAAGTAATAAATTCAATAACTAGTTATACTACAACTAATAGCAACCAAAAGAATTACTATTCAAGTGGACCCTTTGCAAAAAATGTATTTGCATTACTTCCAATGAAAATTTCAGGGTTGGCTAACAATGATGTTTATGTTGATTATGGTGGAACATTACAAAATCAAGAGAGAACCTATTTTGGTCCAGTTAATATACATCGAATGACAGTAAAATTAATAAATGATAAAGGTGAAGTAGTTGATTTGAATGGTGCAAATTGGTCGTTTTCTTTTATTTGCGAACAGTTGTATCAACAGAAAAAAACATAGTTAGAACATAGTTAGTTTTTATGTATTATATATGTATTATACATAAATGGAAGCAGAACAAAATAATTATATTCGATATAACAATATAATCGATGGTATCGGATTTTATGCGCCTTATCTCTTGTTTTTGACAACAATTTTTTATAGTTGGACGCGGAAAATGTATCTAATGGGATATTTAGTATTTTTTGTAGCAAATACATTATTGAATAAACTGTTGAAACTTACATTCCGAGAACCTAGGCCAACCGATTATCAAATATTCGCTGATTTTGAGAAAACAACAGGTGAAGAAATATTTGGTATGCCGTCTGGTCATGCCCAATCAGTAGCTTTTTCTATTACATTTTTATATTTATTAACAAACTCCACAACGTTGTTTCTTATTACAACTTTTATAGGATGTATATGCGTATATCAACGATGGAAATATCGCAGACATACGATAAAACAGTTAGTCGTAGGAACATTCATTGGTGCTATTTTTGGTAGAATCGCATACTATATTATTACAAAACATTTGAAAACAAAAACTCAAATACAACCACAAATTCAAATCTAAATCTCATAACAATATATAGATAACCATGTCGCAAAGTGATTATATAAATTATAAAAAAACTGGCACTATATTAAAAAACAGTGCAACTTCCCCATATGATGAGTTAGATCCAGTTCTTGCACCTTCAATGTATGCATCACTCAAAAGTTATACTTTAGAGAACACAATAAAAAATACAAAATCGACATATAATTTGTTAACGCCATCAGGAGAACAAATTGTTTTTGGTATGGATCGACCAAAAGCATCCAGTTGTACACAATTTATACTTTGTAGAGGAACTAACGCACGACCAAATCGTGTCGCATTAAAAGCATATCAGAGAACATGTTTCCCTGTAATGAAAGCACCCGGAAGAACTGTACCAAGATATAATAAAAAACCAATTATTAATAAAAATACAAATTATAAGATTACATGTAGTTGTAAAAATGTGAAATGCAAATGTACCGTAACTTGTCAAACGGGTACACAAGGATATCCATGCACTACAAAAACGATATAATTCTATGTATTCTATATATCCTATAAAAGACACAAAATTAGAAATAGTAAATTATAATATATATTTATATTGCCGTAATATATATTATAACTTATAACATGAGTAATTATTTTGATAATAAAGAATTGTTTTTACAACCAAAAACCAACCAATATGGAAGTCATATGATTATGTCAAATGTAATGAAGGAATCTAAAATCAAATATATAAATTTCGATACAAGATTTAGAGATGAATACAACTACAATGCGGTATCCAATTACAATATAACATTACCTCAACGATTAAATGAAGTTCATAATATTTCTATAACCAATGTAGAAATACCAAATACGTTCTTTAATATATCGGGCAATTTGGGTAATAATAGTTTTAAAATTACAAGTGGAGCAACCGTGAAGATAATTACCGTTCCGGATGGTAATTATGACAAAACAACAACAACATTAAAAACCGCAATAAACAATGCACTTGTTGCTGCGACTTTTCCAGCTTCAGGTCCAGGTTCACTTGCATTTGATATTTCTGGAAATTATGCTAGTTTCACGCCAAATGGATCTTTTACAATCAATTTCGATGTAGATCCTAGTGGAAATTTCAATAAATACAATTTCAAATCTAGATTGGGTTGGTTATTAGGATTTAGAAATCAATCCTATACATTCAGTAGCAAAATTACATCAGAATGTTTTGTTGATTTAACTGGTTCTCGTTATTTGTATTTGGTCGTAGACGAGTTTTCAGCAGGGAATCAAAGTTCATTCGTATCTCCTTTACCTACGTCGCTAATTAATAAAAATATTTTGGGTAGAATTTCACTGGATCCTCAAAGCTATCCATATTTATCAGTAATACCTGCAAATTGTGGAAATGGGTTGCTATTATCAGATACAAGATCATATTCGGGTAAGGTGAATCTACAAAAAATAAACGTTCAATTGATAAACGAATACGGTATTGTAATGAATTTGAACGGAGCTGATTTTTCATTTTGTTTGAGAGTAGAACATGAGTAAATCATTAAAGTTGTTTAGTTTATATTACAATACAATTTATGTAATATAAACGATGTACATGAAAAAATAATCTGATTTTTATTTCTTCCTGTATTGTTTTTTTGATTTTTTATTTCTTCTTTTATTTTTACTATTTTTGTTTGTTTTTTTATTTTTTCCTCCTCGAGATATTGTATCACTTTTTTTATTTTCCAAAAATGGTTTTAATGGCGGGGATTTTTCCGCGTCTTTTATATGTCTTTCAGCAAGACCTATAACGTCAATCATATTTTTGTGTTCTCTATTTTGTTTTCTATTTTCTTCCCCGATAGTAAATCTATCCGCAAGGTCTATAAGTTGTGTCATTTCGATTGCTGTTATAGGTTGTTGTCCTAAATGATATTTCTCTACGATTTTTTTTAGGTTTTCTATTTTTTCTTCGTCTTTTTCTATACTATCTTCTATTCTATTTATTGCAACACTCATTATATATAATATATTATATAATTATATTCATAAAGCATTATGGTTTATTACAAATAATATTGTTATTTTCAAACGATTTATCGACCACGGTTTCTTTTGCCAACGAATGAACAATTTTCGGATAATATGAATCGCGATTATATCCAGCCAATGATTCTTGTTGCATAGAAATACATTTATGTGAAAAATCAGAATCAATATCTTTATAATCAGGATTGGTTTCTTTCCATTCCATCAATGTTTTAACACTTTTTCCTGAAATTTGTTGTATTGCACCGTTAATTTTGTCGGAGTTCTCGTCTTTTTGCCATTTGTTATCATCATGTATATACATTGTTTCGCGCTTAATATCGGTACAATGGATCGGACGTTCATATAGACTAAGTTGTCTCAAATTATCTAACAAGATTTTGCTGATTCCTTGTACAAATCCCAATTGTGCATTGTTCTCCAAATCTTCACGGGATACTTCAATACTTTCAATGAATTCAGATAAGTTAACTGCATCTTTACACTTTTCATGTAGAAATATATTAAGATTAAATTTATTATTACTATTTGTATTATTGCAATTTGAAATTGCCATATTACTTGCTACCTTATGCATTTCAATCAATTTGTTATTCTGTTCTAACAATTGACCATTGCTATTTGAAATCATTTTAACTAATTCACTATTTTCCTTATATTGTTCAATAATCATTTTTTGAAGTTCTCGATTCTCTAACAAAATATTTTTAATCATTTTTGAGTCAATATTCTTCAAAGAAATCGTATCTTGGTCGGTTTGTTGGCATTTTTTGAAATGAGACCAATAGCTGGTGTATTTTGTATATTCTTTATTACAATGATTGCATATGTAGGTCTTTTCCGTATTTGTAATATTTCTCACATGTTTTTTCGTGTTTAAATGCGTATTCCAGTTGGATTCTTTCTCACAAGAAAAATCACAAGCATCACAAGAGAACGTTTTTCTCGGGGTTCGGCATGAGAATCCTCCGAAATCATCGGAAATGTCCACCGATTTTCTGGATGCCAACCTTTTTGCAGCGGTACATTTCGAACCAATCGAACATAACTCAATGCATTCTGGTGTGTTATCAGACAAAAATTTATTTTTAGTATTTTTGCGCATAATTTGGATACGAAGTCTCTATAAAAAATACCGATAAAAAAAATGCCTAAATGGAACGCCGACCCTGAAATCGACCTAAAAACAAAAAAATATTATGCAGTCATGCAAAAATCCCAGAAATATTTTTACAGCATAATGCAGTGAATCTGAAAATCACGTTTTTTTGAAAAAAGTCCTTGGAAAAGTATTTTCATAAAATGAAAAAAGGACATTTTTAAAAATGTCCATTTCCAAAAAAAAACTATTAATAATAGAACCTACTTTTTACAAAAATTGAAATAATCGTAGTTTTTATTGTTTTTATTTATAATTACAATTACATACGAAAAACAACCAAATACGCTAATCCTGTTTATAAAATGAATCTATTTATTCTATCGCTTTCCTTCCAAGAATGTGCTGAATTTATGTTTGATAAACATGTATCGAAGATCTTATTAGAAGCAGTGCAAATGTTATGCAGTGCGATTCAAATTATAGATCCCGATAACGAAATCAAAAATAAAATACAATTATATAAAATTTCCCATAAAAACCATCCAGTATCGATTTGGATGCGTTCTTCGTTGGATAATTATATGTGGACGCTGGATTTGGTGGATGCGATGCATAATGAATGGAAATACCGGTATGATCATCCAAGTGATAAAATGCATAAATCATATATTGTAGCACAGTACTTGCGCAAATATGCACCAACTCCAGATAAATTCCCAAATAAAGGACTCTTACCATTTGCACAGGCAATGCCTGTAGAATGTAAATGCAAAGACGCAGTAGATGCCTATCGCAAATATTATCAAACCCCAGAAAAACAGAAAATTGCTTCTTGGAAAAAAAGAGGAAAACCTGAATGGTATCAAACTGTAAAATAAATAGAATAGAATACAACAATATAGATTCAATTTATATTTATTTATATAAAAATGGAAGAATTTTTAAAACTATACAATCAATGGTGTATGAGTAAAAAAAAAGACGAATTAGAAAAAAAAACATTGAACGAAGGATTAAAAATATTAGACAAAAACGTCGTAGACAATAATTGTAAAGAATTAATATTAACCAAATTAATATACATAGATTCAAAAAACACTGAATTGTATTACAGAATGGGTATGTTATCTCGAGGAATTTCAATAGAAAAAGAAATACTTTGGTATAAAATGGGTTATAACATCAATCCCAACCATTTTAACAACTTTTTTGCATTGTGTAAATCACTTATTATAAACAAAAATTATCAATTAATCGTAGAATTAAACGCAGATAACATATTCGATAGATACACGCATGAAATCGAATTAATGTATTATTATGTAGAAAGTATGTTAGCGGTAAGCAATATTAAAAATTGTTTAAAATATGCGTTATTGGTAAATGATTATTTCATAAAAAAAGATGTATCAAATAACGAAGAGGCATTTTTCAAATGGAATAGTTTTGTAAATTGCGCAAAAATCTATTTTTTATTGGGTAATATAGAGAATTCAATTAAATCTATGGAATATGCATTAGAATATGCAAAGAAAACGACTGTACAACAGTATATAGTAGAGAGTATACAAAAAAAAATAGCATTATATGATCATAAATATTATGATAATAAACAACATTACGAAAATGTGCTAAGCATAAATTATTATTTAAGAGATACCCCGATATTCGATTTAACAAATAACAATAATCGCGAAAAACACAAGAAAATACGTATAGGTTATTTATCAAGTGATTATTCAATGCATGCTGTATCGAATTTCATATTTCCTATTTTGAAATATCATAATAACAATAATTTTGATGTATATATGTATTCAAATCAAGAAATTATACATCCAATGTTTAAACCATTTGGGTTGAATCACTATAGTGTATTTAATATGAAGGATATAGATGCAGCAAAATTAATTAATAAACATGAAATTGATATTTTAATCGATTTGAATGGATTCACTTCGGGAAATCGATTAGGTATTATGGCATTTCGTCCAGCACCTGTACAAATTACATATATAGGATACCCAAATACAACTGGTTTAAAATATATACAATATAGAATAACCGATGAAATTTCCACTAGCATGAACAGTAAACAATTATTTTCAGAGGAATTAATCAGATTACCTCGATGTTTTTTATTATACGAATCGATTTATCAACGAGAACCAGTTAAATTGAAAGAAACTGTATCGAATACTATTATATTAGGTTCATTAAATAAAGAACCCAAAAATAGCATACAAACATTGAATACGTGGAAACAAATATTAAAAACATGCAGTAATACAAAATTATTGATAAAAATAGAATCTTACGACAATGGCGAAGAACGTTTAAAATATTATATGAAATTTTTGGATGTAGATAAAGAACGTCTTATTATAATACAAAAAATAGACGATAATGAATATGTTCAATTATTTTCAAAAATAGATATATTACTTGATACCTTTCCTTATTCTGGGACTACTACATCATGTAATGCTTTATACAATTCAATACCAATTATTAGTTTGTATAATGAAAATTATCATGTTCATAATGTTACATCATCCATTTTAATAAATAGTGGATTACCAGAATTAGTGGCAAAAGATGAAGAAAATTATATAAAAATTGCGTGTAATTTAATAAACGATTCGAATCGAATAAACGAATATAAGAAAAATATAAGAAATCAGTTTATGAATTTGATGGAACCGATTGCATTTATGAAAACATACGAAGAAGAATTAACTAAATTATACAATAAACATGTGCAATAAATAACTACAAAATTGAATATAATATAAAAATATATTTATTATAGAATAGAATATACATGACGTCAAAACCAACACCAACATTGCTTGCTATAAAAAATGCACATCCACGAGACCAATATATAACATTTGATGAAGGACCTCATATATACACTGTCCACGGCGAACAAGGATACACATCGGTTACTACATGGAATCATCATCATTTTCCTGTATTTGATGGAAGCAAAATCATCAATAATATATTGAAAAGTTCAAAAATGTCCGATCAAAATTATAAGTATTATGGAATGACGAGAGAAGATATCCAGGCAGCGTGGGACAAGAATCGTGATTCGGCATCAGGTGCTGGAACGCAAACACATTTTAATATAGAATGTCATTATAATGAAATTCCGGTTAATGACGAAAGTATAGAATTCCAATATTTCAAACAGTTTTTATCGGATTTTCCGAATTTACAAGCATATAGAACAGAATGGTGTGTTTATCACGAAGAATTAAAAATATCAGGGTCAATCGATATGGTTTTTAAAGATACCAATACTGGGGAATACTATATATATGATTGGAAACGCGCAAAAGAGATCGAATTCGACAATTATTATGGTAAATCAGCGATTACACCTTGCATCAAACATCTTCCTGATACCAATTATTGGCACTATTCATTGCAATTAAGCGTATACAAAAAGATTTTGGAAGAGAAATATGATATGAAAATTAAAGGGTTGTTCCTAGTGGTTCTCCATCCAGATAATCAACACAAAACATATGAAAGAATAGAAGTGAATTACTTGGAAAAAGAAATGAATGATTTATGGGAAGTAAGAAAGCAAGAGATTGCTCAAATGTAATAATAAAATAAAATAAAAAATAAGGTAAAATAAAACTAAAAAACTAAAAAAATATAGAAACAAATTTGTATTGTTTCTATATTGAAATGTACGTTAATCCAAAATTATATAAAATAAACGAGAATAGTCCATATGTATATTTGGCGCATATATTAGCATTTTTTTTCTTTTTAATAAGAAAATCGAAAGAACATTACAGAAACACACTTACATTTATAAAAATCCAAATTGGTTTACGAAAGATCGAATGTCCGCCAATTGATCCAATTGAAGAATATATAAAACAAAAAAAAACTAAATTATTGAGAACGTGGGAAAACGAATCGGCGAATTCAAAGATAAATTCAAATATTGAACCAATTTTTTATAATAAAAAAGAATTGAATGAAATAATGAAAATAGAAAACAATGACATTGAACAGTCATGGAAAACAAGGATATTATATGAAGCTACACCTAGAGGTAGTATTATCATGTTTTATGATGCATTTAAACAAGGATTTTCATATTATTCAGAACAAAATGGAATACCGTATTCTATATTGAATGCAGTAGCAATGAAATATGTTGTCATGTTTTTTTGTAGAGATTTTTTTATGGATGAACAAACAATTACACCAGAGGTGGTTGTTGCAAATACTAAAATACAACCTGAAAAAGAGGATAATACCGAGTATATAAATCCTAAATTATCACCATTAATTAAAGTGTATTATGAAGAAGAAAAGAAAGAAACCCCCATCATCACAGAAGATGATAAAAAAACAGAAGCCGATAAAGAAACTAAAAAACAATTATTAAAACAATTAAAAGATGCACCATTTGCAAAATTGAAAAATTATAAACTTGCTATTAATCCGACGAAAAATAGTAGTTCTTCTACGAATCAAGATGAAAAACCAGCGAAGCAATTATGGAAAAACAAATTTATCTCCTTAGGTAAAATACGTGATTTTAATATAATACAAAAACCACCAAAACAAACATGTATGCCGATTGTAGGCACCAGTTTTGACGGTCTATTTGGCGTTCCTACTACAAATACATCAAAATCTACGACTTCTTATAAGGATTACAAACAAAAAAAGATTACATACAAAGATTATAAATTGAATTCATCCAAAGTAGTTTAGATACAATTCTGTAATTACCCAAATTACCCAAACAAACTCGCATTATTTTGTTTCCATTTTAAAAATCCAACACTTTTTTCAGCCGCAAATGTCGAACCTAAATGCGATTTTGCAATTAAATACGCTTTTAAATCTTTTTCATTTAATGATTGAATGTACAAATCGATCATTTTATTTTTTTGAATTTCATCATCATGATCATTATTATTCATTTTGTATGGATCAGACTTCGCAACAAATACAGTATTTTGCATAATAGATAGTATAATAAGTAAAAATAATAAATATATTTATTTAATTTATTATTTTCAATTTTTATTTGTAAAATATAAACAAATAAAAATAAATATATGATTATTACACGTTTATATAGTATTAGTTTATATTATACAATACATACAATATAATGACTATACCCAATACATATTATTATTATGAAGGATATTATTATAGTTTTACAGGAAGTGGTGGGTACGTTGGAGAATCGGGAGCACCTACATTAAAATATAATATAAATGCGATTTTTGAGAAATTTGATATGACAGACGCAGTACAAGTTTTGTTTGACGTAGAAACATTTAATAAAAAAATCGGAATTGTGAAAGATGCGAGTAAAAATATAATTGATACTTCATTTAATGATTCTACTGGAAATTTTCCAAATGATTCGTTATCGATTAGCGCACAAGAATTTGTTGAAGGAATGAATACAAGACAAATAATTTCATTAGGTAGATATTCAACTCTATATAGCGATTTTTCTAATTATATACATCAATATTTTAGTCGAGGTGCATTTGCATCTTTTTTTAATACAGCATCAACATATTCAATCAATGAGGGTATATTTGATCCAAGTGCATTTATTCTAATGATTACAGGCAGACAACTACAAGGTGATGGAACATATGTGAAGGATTTATCTGGATCAATAACAGTTAATAACATAAATAATTTACTTAGAACTGCATGTGTATCTGATATTTTTAGTAATCGTGATCCAAGTTCTAACCCAGTGATAACGAATGGATTCTTATCTGGAGATTTAATATTTATTCCAAACGGAACGGAATTAACGCTTAATGTTGTAATTGATACAAGAAAATTTATTGTACAAACACAAAAGGGTGTAGATAATGTTGATGTATCAAATCAAGATATAGAATATGTATCTCCGAATCAGTTATTTAGCATTGATAATACTGCTACCACAAACAAAATCGCTAGAAAAACAACTGCACCATTATTAATTCGTTTAGCAAATTTACCAGAAGAAGAAATTACTTCATACAGTGTTCCAATTACATCCAATGTACAACGTGGACAATATAATTGGATTAATCGAGGACATTATTATGGTAATAAACAATGGACTTGTGTATCTATCTCGCATACTGGTCAAAATCAAATTGCAGGTGAGTATGAAGGTAAATTATATAATTCAGATGATTATGGAATAACGTGGAATGAAATATCATCTATTCCAAATAACAACTTGTGGAGTTCTGTCGCAATATCATATGATGGTAGGTATCAAGTAGCTACAGGATTTAATTCTTATATATATAAATCGGCAGATTTTGGTAATACATGGATTAAAAGTTCAAATAGAAATCAATGGTCAAATATTGCGATATCCCATACAGGTCAACATCAAACTGCTCTTATAATAGATGGGTTTGTTCAATTGTCGCAAGATTATGGAAACACATGGGTATCGAGTGCTATAGAACATGGTAAAAAGGATTGGAAATCCGTAGCAATTTCGGCAGATGGCAAATTTCAAGCAGTCGTAGCATATAATGATAGAATTTATGAATCAGATAATTATGGAACTACGTGGAGATCAGTAAGTGGAGAATTATTTACAACTGGGCATCCATGGAGTTCTATTGCAATGTCTTGCGAAGGACAATATCAAACGGCATGCGTAGACAATGGAGACGTATATGTATCAACGGATTATGGAAATTCATGGAATATAAAAACAGATTTAGGTAATAAATTATGGAGTAATGTAGCAATGTCTGGAACGGGTCAATATCAAACGGTATTGTCTAGGTATGATAATATTTATATGTCAAATGATTATGGAAATAGTTGGGTATTGGGCACGAATGACATTAATTATAAACCATGGAGTTCAGTAGCTGTATCTTTCTCTGGAAATTTTCAAACAACCGTTGTATGGAATGGTAGTATTTATCTATCAAAATTATTCTAGAAAATTATTCTAGAATTATCTAGGATGTAAAATATAAATGTATAATATATTTGTATAGCAGTATATTATATAGAATGTCTGTAGCTACATTAAAAAAGAAGGCTGAAGCAAAATATAGTTTGGGGCGGGTAGCTTCTAAAGACGGATTACATTTACATAGAGTTCATAAGAGTATAGGAAATGATAATGTATTCTCTTTGAATGGAACTAGACGAAACCAGGGGTATGTAGGACAAGATACTTTGGGACGTTCTCTTTCAAGAACATTAATGAGGGGAAATGCAATTAGAGGACATGGAGGTTGCTGTGGTAAATATCCAGTACAACCAATAGTACGATCGTCGGTTTTATCTACAAATGATCCAAATGTAATAAAACGTTCTGTTAAAAATACGAATGGCATGATAATGTCTCAATATAGATGGATAAGACGAGGCAAACCATATATATCAGTAAAACCCGATAGTACATTGAATAACAATACACAACAGGAGTATATTGCACGAATTGCAAGGACAACAATTCTACAAGCCGATAGTTCAAACTGCTTACTAGATAGTAGATATCAATATAAACCATCCACCACTTGTAATAGTATTTTTCGACAAACAACGAATTATCAAAATTTGATGTCTTCTACAAAAAATACATGTAATATTACTAAGGATTTAACAAATGCACCAGCAAAAACTAGTGGCGTTGCAAAGAGTGAAGGACTTTACATATTAAAATTAGCTCAGACTTGTGTAAATAATGATATCAACGCATTCAAAAGTCCTAGTAATCGAACACCATTACCTGGAACGTAAACTAACATGATACACATGATACCCATAATAAATAAATACTTAGTACAATTATTTATAATTTATAATTTATGATAAATAATTGAAAAATAAATCAATTTACACCAAACGAATAATGTTAATTTTAACCACTCTAAAATTGGACTATAAATGTAGCTCTTAATGTTCCTGAAACGTCCAATGTATATAATGGAGTTGATGTAGCAATTCCGACATTTCCAGTATTGTAATAAATATCCACATTTGATGGTTGAACAGTTGACCACAAGCTTGGGCCAGTAGGACCGGTCGCACCCGTCGCACCAGTTGGGCCAATCGGACCAGTCGGACCAAATGTTTGGAATGAGGTATGAATATGTGAATATGTATTTGAGGTTTGGAAATATAATTCAGCTTGATGCGAAGTTGCGTTTCTATTTCTGGATGTAATGATCATTGATAGCATATCATAATCTGCTAGTTGAATAAGATAAGGAATATACATAGTTAATGTATTTACCTGGGCTACAACATGATCAAAGAGATATACCAAATCAGAACCACTTGGAATCAATGATGTATATGCTAAAGTGGTTTTATTTCTACCCAATAAGAAGAAACGTAATCCAATGTTATTTACATCATTATTTGCATCAGCTTTTGCGTAAAGGTTCAAATCCCATGTTCCAGGTGGTATATAATTTGGAACTCCATACAACTCTGAAATGTTTATTGCAAATTGTAAAATAGGAACGTCAATAGTATTTGAATTTGGGGTTGTGTATTGAATTGTCATTTGATTTAATGATAGATCGGGGATTAATGTTAAACCACTCATATTGGTGCTTGGTGGGGTGGGAGGCGTATATGTTACCGAAGTAGCAGCTTGCATAGTTTGTCCTGTAATAGTACTCAAACTTGCATCGCTTAATTTTGATAATGACGGAGTTGATACAGAATTATAAGTTAAGTATAACAATATACCACCAGAAAGACTATTATTTCCAGGAGCACCGTCAATACCCGTTGGACCCATTGGACCGGTAGCGCCGGTAGCGCCGGTAGCACCAGTATACCCTGTCGCTCCTGTATACCCAGTTGCACCAGTTGCTCCAGTTGCTCCAGTTGCTCCAGTTGCTCCAGTTGCTCCAGTTGCTCCAGTCGCACCAGTGTATCCAGTATAACCAGTCGCACCAGTGTATCCAGTATAACCAGTCGCACCAGTGTATCCAGTATAACCAGTGTATCCAGTTGCTCCAGTATAACCAGTGTATCCAGTTGCTCCAGTATAACCAGTGTATCCAGTATATCCTGTGTATCCAGTGTATCCAGTGTATCCAGTATATCCAGTGTATCCAGTATATCCAGTGTATCCAGTGTATCCAGTGTATCCAGTATATCCAGTGTATCCAGTTGCACCAGTGTATCCAGTATAACCAGTATAACCAGTCGCACCAGTATATCCAGTTGCTCCAGTGTATCCAGTATAACCAGTGTATCCAGTGTATCCAGTGTATCCAGTGTATCCAGTGTATCCAGTGTATCCAGTATAACCAGTTGCTCCAGTATAACCAGTATAACCAGTGTATCCAGTATAACCAGTCGCACCAGTGTATCCAGTATAACCAGTCGCACCAGTGTATCCAGTTGCACCAGTGTATCCAGTATAACCAGTTGCTCCAGTGTATCCAGTTGCTCCAGTATAACCAGTAAATCCAGTGTATCCAGTCGCACCAGTATATCCAGTGTATCCAGTATAACCAGTCGCACCAGTATATCCAGTGTATCCAGTATAACCAGTCGCACCAGTATAACCAGTTGCTCCAGTGTATCCAGTTGCTCCAGTGTATCCAGTTGCTCCAGTGTATCCAGTTGCTCCAGTGTATCCAGTATATCCAGTATATCCAGTATATCCAGTATATCCAGTATATCCAGTATATCCAGTATATCCAGTATATCCAGTATAACCAGTTGCTCCAGTATAACCAGTTGCTCCAGTATAACCAGTTGCTCCAGTATAACCAGTTGCTCCAGTGTATCCAGTGTATCCAGTATAACCAGTATAACCAGTATAACCAGTATAACCAGTATAACCAGTATAACCAGTATAACCAGTATAACCAGTGTATCCAGTATAACCAGTGTATCCAGTTCTACCAGTCGCACCAGTGTATCCAGTGTATCCAGTCGCACCAGTGTATCCAGTCGCACCAATCGCACTAGCACCAGTCGCACCAGTGTATCCAGTATATCCAGTATATCCAGTATATCCAGTATATCCAGTTGTACCAATCGCACTAGCACCAGTCGCACCAGTAACACCAGTAGGACCAGCTAATACACTTGTAGTATAATCCCATGCTGGTGTTTCAACTGAAAAAGCATATGGATTATTTGGATCTAAATTAAATTGACTTATTCCTCCATAAAATGAAGAAATACCACTAAAAACAGAACTATATAAATTAACAATTCCAATTGAAGGAGCTCCAGTTGCACCAGTTGCACCAGTTGCACCAGTTGCACCAGTAAGACCAGTGTATCCAGTATATCCTGTGTATCCTGTGTATCCTGCGTATCCTGTTGCACCAGTTGCACCAGTAACACCAGTGTATCCAGTATATCCTGTGTATCCTGCGTATCCTGTTGCGCCAGTGTATCCAGTCGCACCAGTGTATCCAGTGTATCCAGTCGCACCAGTCGCACCAGTGTATCCAGTGTATCCAGTTGCGCCAGTTGTACCAGTTGCGCCAGTTGCACCAGTAACACCAGTGTATCCAGTATATCCTGTGTATCCTACGTATCCTGTTGCACCAGTGTATCCAGTGTATCCAGTGTATCCAGTGTATCCAGTATATCCTGTGTATCCAGTATATCCAGTGTATCCAGTATATCCAGTGTATCCAGTATATCCAGTGTATCCAGTGTATCCAGTGTATCCAGTATATCCAGTGTATCCAGTTGCACCAGTGTATCCAGTATAACCAGTGTATCCAGTTGCTCCAGTATAACCAGTAAATCCAGTGTATCCAGTCGCACCAGTATATCCAGTGTATCCAGTATAACCAGTCGCACCAGTATATCCAGTGTATCCAGTATAACCAGTCGCACCAGTATAACCAGTCGCACCAGTCGCACCAGTGTATCCAGTATAACCAGTCGCACCAGTGTATCCAGTATAACCAGTCGCACCAGTGTATCCAGTATAACCAGTGTATCCAGTATAACCAGTCGCACCAGTGTATCCAGTTGCTCCAGTGTATCCAGTTGCTCCAGTATAACCAGTCGCACCAGTGTATCCAGTATAACCAGTGTATCCAGTATAACCAGTCCCACCAGTGTATCCAGTATATCCAGTGTATCCAGTGTATCCAGTGTATCCAGTGTATCCAGTGTATCCAGTGTATCCAGTGTATCCAGTGTATCCAGTCGCTCCAGTGTATCCAGTGTATCCAGTGTATCCAGTTGCTCCAGTATAACCAGTCGCACCAGTGTATCCAGTATAACCAGTATAACCAGTCGCACCAGTGTATCCAGTATAACCAGTATAACCAGTGTATCCAGTATAACCAGTCGCACCAGTGTATCCAGTTCTACCAGTCGCACCAGTGTATCCAGTATAACCAGTCGCACCAGTGTATCCAGTATAACCAGTCGAACCAGTGTATCCAGTATAACCAGTCGCACCAGTGTATCCAGTATAACCAGTCGCACCAGTGTATCCAGTTGTACCAATCGCACTAGCACCAGTTGCACCAGTATATCCAGTATATCCAGTATATCCAGTATATCCAGTATATCCAGTATATCCAGTTGTACCAATCGCACTAGCACCAGTTGCTCCAGTTGCGCCAGTATATCCAGTATAACCAGTATATCCAGTGTATCCAGTTGCTCCAGTGTATCCAGTATAACCAGTCGCACCAGTATATCCAGTTGCTCCAGTGTATCCAGTATAACCAGTCGCACCAGTATAACCAGTCGCACCAGTGTATCCAGTAGCACCAGTGTATCCAGTATAACCAGTCGCACCAGTATATCCAGTTGCTCCAGTGTATCCAGTATAACCAGTGTATCCAGTATAACCAGTCGCACCAGTGTATCCAGTATAACCAGTGTATCCAGTATATCCAGTATATCCAGTGCATCCAGTGCATCCAGTGTATCCAGTGTATCCAGTGTATCCAGTGTATCCAGTGTATCCAATATATCCTGTGTATCCAGTTGCACCAGTTGCACCAGTCGCACCAGTGTATCCAGTATAACCAGTCGCACCAGTGTATCCAGTATAACCAGTATATCCAGTCGCACCAGTATATCCAGTCGCACCAGTATATCCAGTATATCCAGTCGCACCAGTATATCCAGTAGCACCAGTATATCCAGTGTATCCAGTCGCTCCAGTGTATCCAGTCGCTCCAGTGTATCCAGTCGCTCCAGTGTATCCAGTATATCCAGTCGCACCAGTATATCCAGTATATCCAGTGTATCCAGTATATCCAGTTGCTCCAGTATATCCAGTTGCTCCAGTATATCCAGTCGCACCAGTATATCCAGTATATCCAGTGTATCCAGTATATCCAGTATATCCAGTATATCCAGTCGCTCCAGTCGCTCCAGTTGCTCCAGTGTATCCAGTATAACCAGTCGCACCAGTGTATCCAGTATAACCAGTCGCACCAGTATATCCAGTATAACCAGTATAACCAGTCGCACCAGTGTATCCAGTATAACCAGTCGCACCAGTTGCACCAGTTGCACCAGTGTATCCAGTCGCACCAGTGTATCCAGTTGCTCCAGTTGCTCCAGTTGCTCCAGTTGCTCCCATATATCCAGTATATCCAGTTGCACCAGTTGCTCCAGTCGCTCCAGTATATCCAGTCTCACCAGTTGCTCCAGTCGCTCCAGTGTATCCAGTAGCACCAGTATATCCAGTTGTTCCAGTATATCCAGTTGCTCCAGTATATCCAGTTGTTCCAGTATATCCAGTAGCACCAGTATATCCAGTAGCACCAGTATATCCAGTAGCCCCAGTATATCCAGTAGCACCAGTATATCCAGTCGCTCCAGTATATCCAGTCGCTCCAGTATATCCAGTCGTTCCAGTATATCCAGTCGCTCCAGTATATCCAGTCGCTCCAGTATATCCAGTATATCCAGTCGCTCCAGTATATCCAGTAGCACCAGTATATCCAGTAGCACCAGTATATCCAGTCGCTCCAGTCGCTCCAGTATAACCAGTCTCTCCAGTTGCGCCAGTATAACCAGTAGCACCAGTATAACCAGTTGCACCAGTAGCACCAGTAGCACCAGTAGCACCAGTAGCACCATTAGCACCATTAGCACCAGTAGCACCAGTTCTACCAGTAGCACCAGTATATCCAGTAGCACCAGTTCTACCAATCGCACCAGTAGCACCAGTAGGACCGCTTTGAAGTAATTGATTAGCTAATGTAGTTTTAACATAGGATAACGTAGGTGGATTACAATATATATTAATCGAATGTCCATTTGGATCGCATCCACATTGACGAGCATATATTTTAATTCTTATATTAACATTTAAATTTGGTAATGAAAATTGAGGAAAATATAAAGAATTAACATATCGTTCTGGTGCTACATTACCATTTATTACTGTTGGCACATTTGATCCATCTATAATAAGATACTCGTTGTTGCTAGAATCAACGTAATAAATTTTCATAAAAAAATCAATCTCATCGCTATTCTGATTAGTACTTGCATACAAATTAAGATCCCATAAACCGGGTGCAATTTCACTATCAGAAACACTACCAACTTGAGTTGTAAATACTCCTAATAAATGTGGTAAAGTATCATTAAACCCAAATGTATATGTAATAATATTTTGATTTAATGATAAATCTGGCATAGAAAGTAATTTGCCGGATAAATCTGGAGCATAATGTGATTGGTAAGTTGTTAAAAATAAATTATAATCTAATGGAATTGCATTTACGCCGTGTGGACCAGCTATACCTTGTGGTCCAGTATAACCAGTATAACCGGTATAACCAGTACCACCGGGAGGACCAGTTCTACCAATTGTATTATTGCAAGGCGCTGGGTATAATGGATTGCATGCACTAGTAGAACAAGACCCATATAAAGGCACATCGAATAATTCACGAACTATATTACCACTATCGTTAATATGAGTGCTATTTGAAATGGTTTGCATGATTACATTTTGTGTTTGTCCACCTGCTGTATTTTGTGAATTTTTCCCATTTATTTGACGTATTTTACGTAAATTTGTATAATCACTCGAGGACATGGGAATATATAAAACTATTATATATTGTTAACACTTATTATTTATACCAATACAAAACCCAAATATTTATAATCAATAATGTCTAAAATACAAAAAACAATATTAGTGTGTTTTGTATTTTTTATATGTAATGAAAACATAATACACTGATTTTCTCTATATAAACTATAAAATGGCAAACCTGTATTTAGGGAAACAAACAATTGTAAGTAATAACAATTGGGATTTTGGTAATGCCTCGTTAAACAATGCATCCAGAATATCGGTTAATGGTTCTATAATATCATTACCACCTGATTTTGGTACTTTTGGAAATACATGGGTTTCATATAATGATGATTTAAATCCATCAAATATATCTTCTGTAGCTATATCTTCTTCTGGTAAATATGGAAGTATAACGATTAATGGTGGATATATATATGTATCAAATGACTATGGTGGGTCATGGGTTCAATCGGAATCGCTTTTAAAGAATTGGAAAAAGATTACAATTACTGCTCTTGGTAAAAATCAATCGGCATGTGTTTATGGAGGTTCTATATATTATTCTTTGAATTATGGCGTTAATTGGGCTCAATCTGATGCGTCGAATAATAATTGGACTAATATAGCAAGTTCGGCGTCTGGTAAATACCAATCCGCATGTATTACTGGAGGTGCTTGTTATTATTCTGATAATTATGGTATAAATTGGCATATTTCAGATTCTCCTATTTCCGATTGGAAATCAGTAGCAATATCATCGGACGGTTCTAAACAGACATTAGTAAGTTCTTCATATGTTTATTCTTCTGTAGATTATGGTAAAACATGGAATCCAACAATATCGAATGTATCATTTGCCCCACTCGATGTAGCAATGTCGTCTAAAGGAGATTATCAAACAATTATAACGAATGGAAATGGAATATATTATTCAAAAAATAGTGGTAAAACGTGGATTCAATCGATAGATTTAAGTAATTCGGCGTTAAATTGTGTCGCAGTATCTGCTACTGGGCAGTATCAGGTAGTTGGTATGAATTCAAAACAAATATATTTATCTGTAGATTATGGTTCTACTTGGAAAGCATCCGACTCTAGTAATAATAATTGGACATCTTTGGCAGTTTCGTCTACTGGTGAAATTATTTATGGTATAAGTAATAGTAGTAATGCATCCAATTCTGTAATTAATCGTTCAGTAATTCAATATTCTGATATATATTCTTTAGCAGGAGGAGGAGGTAATGGTGTAATTGGTGGAACCGGTCCTACGGGCGCAACTGGAGCAACTGGAGCAACTGGAGCAACTGGAGCAACTGGAGCGACAGGCGCAACTGGAGCGACAGGCGCAACTGGTGCTACCGGAGCAACTGGTGCAACTGGTGCAACTGGATGTACTGGTGCTACCGGGGCAACTGGTGCAACTGGTGCAACTGGTGCAACTGGTGCTACTGGTGCAACCGGAGCAACTGGTGCAACTGGTGCAACTGGATGTACTGGTGCTACCGGGGCAACTGGTGCAACTGGTGCAACTGGGGCAACTGGGGCTACCGGAGCAACTGGTGCAACTGGATATACTGGGGCTACCGGAGCAACTGGATGTACTGGGGCTACCGGAGCAACTGGATGTACTGGGGCTACCGGAGCAACTGGATGTACTGGGGCAACTGGGGCAACTGGGGCAACTGGGGCAACTGGATATACTGGGGCTACCGGAGCAACTGGATGTACTGGGGCAACCGGGGCAACTGGTGCAACTGGTGCTACCGGGGCAACTGGCGCTACCGGCGCAACTGGTGCTACCGGGGCAACTGGTGCAACTGGTGCAACTGGTGCAACTGGTGCAACTGGTGCAACTGGTGCAACTGGTGCAACTGGTGCAACTGGTGCAACTGGATGTACTGGTGCTACCGGAGCTACTGGTTCTACAGGAGCAACTGGCGCAACTGGTGCTACCGGAGCTACTGGCGCTACTGGATCTACTGGTGCTACCGGAG
>Ga0214921_10000899_pt1 | contig 52875 bp, 49 predicted proteins | sample LL1505_MetaG_FD_177992 | JGI IMG/M metagenome (GOLD analysis project Ga0214921, IMG submission 177992) | Freshwater microbial communities from Lake Lanier, Atlanta, Georgia, United States - LL-1505 | ecosystem: Environmental > Aquatic > Freshwater > Lake | place: USA: Georgia | collected... | reverse complement strand
CATCAAAACGATTGGCAATGTACCACTCGTCATTGATGAACTTGGCATTTGGTTTCATCCAAGCCATATCAGACTTTCTCAGTTCTAGAACTGTCCAGCCATCCCACGATAGAAACTTATTGTTTTCTACAATTGTTTCCATTTTCTCTAGTGATTTAATTAGCATAATCACCTTTCTATCAGTAGCGATAAACGCCAACTTCAATATCTTTTGCTTCAGCAAGGTCTACCAAGTCAGACACAGGCTCTTTTGGTTTACTAAAATAGGCAAAGTATTCAATGTTATGAATATTGTCCTTAATCCAACTTGGTGGAATCTTAATTAGTTTAATCTTAATACCACGAGCCTTTAGGCTACGTTCTGAAATATTAACAAACTCCATACCCATATTATTAATGTTCAACGGTCCAGCAGAGGCAACAAGAATATCAGTATCTCCTTCGGGTAGGCTAGACAAAGCCACACCCATGGCTCTTAGGAATACATTGTAATCATTGAAGTTCTTACTTCCCTGGATTCCCACTATCATATCTTTTTCCTTCTGTTAGTTTATCAACGATAAAACTTATCTTATCTAATTCTACCTTATTCATGTTGCTTGTGTCAACCCTTTTTTTAGTTTCTTCAGCAACTTGTCCATTAACAATATCCGCAACATAAAAAACATTATCCTGAATCCAATAAACATTATTCTCATTACGAACTACAAGTATATGCTTTGATTCAAAATATTCAGTTGCCTGTGTTTTTAATGGTTTGGTATTGATTAGTATAAAATCTTTAACCATTTCGTGTAATTTTGATTGTGTATGAACAACTATACTATTTATGATTTTATTTTTTGGTTGTCTTAATAACCCAACAACAACGTATATCATTGTTAAGGTAAATAAACAACCCAAAAAATATTCCATAATTATTCATCCAATTGTTTTCGCTCATCAATTATTTGATAAGCAAATCGGTTCATTGCTTCCTGTGCCTTCTCATTACTCAGAATACCCTCGTAGTGATGAGCACAGAAAAGCAAATCGCCTGTCGTTCCTAATGCATGAACATAAGCCTGTGAACCACACGCATCACATCTATCCAATGCAGATAGTGTCCAATGTTTTTCTTCGATTAGGTTATTTGTCATTTGAGTAAAACCCTCCACCATTAAATTTAATTGCTCCTACTGAGTATACCTTATGCATTGCAATATTGCAAGCATCACAAAGTAATTCTTTGTCAGCATCTTCAAAAGGTCTTACCTCTTGTATTGTTTTTTCACAACCTGGGCATTTAAAATTATAGGTGGGCATGATTTACTTTCCGTCTAGTTTTGCAAACAGGTCAGCAAGTTTGCTGATGTCTGCTGATACTAGGTCCTGGACTGTTCCATATGTGACGTGGAGATGTGCCCCAGTACTGGCTGTACCGCTAGGTGTATCCTTACCGCCACCTACTTCACCAATCACTGTCACTCCTGCAACAACTTCATCGCCAACCTTTAGAGGTGATGGCTTTGCAAGGTGTGCATAAAGAATGAAATGCTTGTCATATGTAGACTGAATAACAATGTTTCCAAGAACGTCTGTCCACTTTGTTACCATAACATGTCCACCAGTAATTCCCTTAATTGGACTATGTGCGGCTACTGACCAGTCAACACCACGGTGTGGGTGCTTACGGTATGAAGCCATGTTCTTAAAGCCATCTCCACGCTTTGCCTTTGGAAATGGTTCTTTATAAACTGCAACTTTTTCTGTCATTATAATACTTCCTTTCAAGATGTATTCTATGAATGTTCATAGTAATACTATTATAACATCCATCGGAGCCACCTAACAGATTTGAACTGTTGACCTCCATATTACAAGTATGGCACTCTACCGCTGAGTTAAGGTGGCATGCTCCTTGACAACCCAGATAGGAACAACATCTGTAACAGTCTTTACTAGTATTTCTGTTAAGCCACCGAATCTAAGTCTGCGTGTCTGGTCTCTGCTGGGCATCCTGGGTTCGAACCAGGGACATTTCGATTAACAGTCGAACACTCTGCCAACTGAGTTAATGCCCAATTATTTAATTATACAGTGTAACCACTATTTGTTGCTCGCCATACAGACGGAGCATGATTTTCTTCCACAGCCAACTTGGTTGCTTCATCTTCATACAATCTCAATACATGGATGCATGGGTCTCCAGTTTCCCACTCTAAATCTTCATCTCTAGTGGTAGGAATTCCATCGTGTGTACTGCATACAGCAGGACCAACCCATCCTTGTGTTAAGCCATGTTGTAGCCATTCGTCAAAAGTCATTGACATAGAAAAACCCCTTTCAGGTCTATATCTATTATAAACTACCGAAAGGGGTTTGTCAAGTTATTTCTTAGGCTTAGATGTCTCTTCGTCTTGTGCTACATCTTTAAGAGCAATAGTCTGACGGAAAGCAGCATTAATCTCATTACGAGATAGTTTGCCATCTTCAAGGAATGCTAAGGCTAGTAACTCTACTACCTTTGCTACTGCCAAGATACCACCCATTACAGCACTAAACCAAATAGGAATCTCGACACCACTAATACCGCTTGCTACGCTACCAGCACCAACTACACCAAGTGCAGAAGCAACAAAGGTAGCAACAATACGCATAAATACATTACCAAATAGTCTCATTATTCTTCCTCCTTGTCTTTTGGATTTCTAAGTGGATAAGTAATCATCCATAGAACAGATGTTCCAATGATGGCATATCCTACAACTTCTTTTGCAGAACCCTCAAGAACCAGCCATGCTACAAACATACCAAGGAGTGTCCATGCTTGACCCAATAGGTCATTTAAAAATTTTTTCATTAATCGTTCCTCCTTCTACTTGATGTTCCACCTGAGCCACCTGCTGATGCAGATGCTGCGGCTGATGGTGCTGCTGCAGAAAGTGCTGCTCCTGTTGCTGCGTTGACTGCTGCTCCAACAGCAACAACTGCTGTAACAACAATCTTTTTAGATTCTTCTCTTACTTTTGGAGACATGTCAGAACCAACGTTACCCATAAAGTTAATTGCACCAACCAATGCTGCTGCTCCTGGAATGGCTGCAAGTTCTTCAGAGATTACAATGTCATCTGCTTGGGCTGCTACAAATAGAGCGTCAAGAGCCTGTTCATATTCTGGTGAGCCTTGTTCTGAATTATTTAGAATTTCATTTGCTACAGATATAAGTTCTGCTACTTGTTCATTTGAAAGTGATTGTGGGTCTACCGTGGCTACATCTACTGGTAACTCAGGTTGATTGGGTTCGGGGGACACTGGCGGCTCTGGGTCTGGTAGCGGTTCTGGGATAACTTCTGTTGGCTTTTCAACAGGTTCCTTGGTCTCCGTAGGTGTAGGTGCTGGCTCTTCGTAAGGTGGAATGGAGTCAAGTTCTTGTTGGACTGCAACTAATTCCTCCTGTTTTGTTATTACATCCTGAGATGCTACTTCAATTATACCTGCTTTTTCTGTTTGAACTAACAAAGATGACTCATAATCCTGTTGCAGTTTCTCCCTATCTGATATTGCAAATAACAAAGTAGATTGTTTTTCATCTAAGTTATTTTGTGCTATGCCAACAACCAACAGCAATCCTGGGTCATTGATTAGTGGGGCAGTAGCATCCTCATCTGGAACAATAATAATGATATCTTCTTTTCTATATCTAGTTTCTTCTCTATAAAAAGTTATTTCATCATAGACAACTACCTCATCGTAAACTGTTTCTTCTGTGTAATAAGTTACCTCATAGTACTTTACAACTGGTTGATATACTATTTCTGTTACTGTTCTTTCTCCAAACCATGATGCAGGAACAATTTGCATACTACCACCAGAAATTTTTGAATAAAGTTGTACCCATGCTCCACCACCATTTTCATAATAGTATAGTGTAGTTGGATAGAAAATACCTGCTCTAATCCATACTTCTTGTGAAGTGCTGCCACCTCCACCTTTGTCACGCCAATCATTGATAAGGCTCATGCCAGCAATTGTTAACTTAACTCCGTCATCTCCTGGAGCATAAAAACTATACCATCCATCTTGTGGAACCATGAGGTTACCTTCAAATTTTACTAAAACATCTTCAGCCTTTCCAGAGTTTAAAACTAAACCACTGCCCCATTGAAAATCAATGTTAGGAACATTCTTAGTTGATAGTGGTGTTTCTGTTTCTGTTGGTAGTGGTGGGGCATTGTTATATCCCTGTCTGTTGTAAGAAGTTGCTGTAAGTCCACCTGGAACTAGAGTTGTGACTTCCACTGGCTCATAATCTAAATAAGACTCCATCCTTGTATTAGGAACTAGGATTGTTCTCGGTACAAGTTCTGTTCTTGGAACTAACTCTGTATATGGAACTTGAACTGTATATGGAACATCAATGGTTTGTGTGACTTCTTTGTCAGGTCTAATCCAGTTAGGGTCTGAAATTAATTTTGTATTGTAGTCTTCTCTAGCCAAATCTAAGGCTACTTGTGCTTTATCTACCAGCAATTGCTTACTTTGAACATCTAGAATTACATTATCTAAAATTGTTTTATTTGACTCTACCGTGGAATCTATTGTAGTCTTTTCATTCAAGGCTGTCTGGTATGCTTCTTGAGCAACTGTCAAAGCGGTTTTGGTAGCGTCAACTAGAGCCTGTGCTTCTGCTACAACTGCATCATACTCAGCCCTTGTTTCTGCAGAGGCTGTTGATGGAAAAAATAAACAGGAAAAGGCTAAAAATATTGCTAGTATAAATCTTGAGGTTTTGTTATTAATTTGTAGTCTCCTTGTTGGAAGTGCCCAACAAGACTATTATACCACTACATTATATTTATGTTGAACTGTTTAAAGTAAGCATCCAAGTCTTTTTGTTCTGGCTTATTGCGTTCAATAATATTACGCTTATCAAAATCATGCATTTCTTCAGTCTTTTTACGAATATCTCTAAACTCGTGAATCTCTACCATTTGATTTAAGTCTTTAGGTGTATGCGAGATAGCACCAAAGATAGCACCACAAACAGCATCTGCCAAGTCTTTAGAGGATTTTCTAGGGTGGTCTACACGATTACCCTTCATAATCTTTAGTTCTGTAAGTTCTTCATAAAGCAACTCAATGGCTGGCATAGCAAGTCTTTCCTCATATACAAGCATAGCCATATCTTCATAGTGTTTCTTAGCAACAGAAACAGTTTCAGTTTTAATTCCAACTTGCTTTAGTTCATTTTGGATATCGAATGACTGCCAACGGTCAAAAGATACCATTCCAATGTCAAAACCCTGTCTGCGTAGATTTTGAATCCACTGCTTAACTTCTGAAAGGTTAACAGGTCCTTCTACTCTTGGCTCCCAATATACTACTGCATCTACTACTACGATAGGTGCTACTTGCTGATAGTCTTTAACTACCTGAATATTTACCCACTTTTCAACGTGAGCAATAGCCACAGCACACTTGTCGTGCTTCTGTGCAAGGTCAGCATGTACAAAATACTTCTTGTCTGGGTCTGGCTTAAATGATGGGTCAAATCTTTTAGATGGGTCAATGGGGTTTCTGATGGTCATGCATGCTCTTACTTTTTCCGTTTGCTTAAAGAAGGCATCAGACATATAGGTTGGCACACAAGCAAAACGTTGCATAGCATCTCCAAGGTCTGTATAAAAGGCTAATTTAAAATCGTCAACTTTACGAGTAGGGTTTACAACCCAAGTTGGTCGCTTGATAGCAAACATTCCAGGGAACTTATAAGATAAGATAGTATCCTCATCCCATTCAATCTCAAGGGTATTTCCTTCTGCATCTTCTGGTAATTCTGGATTCATAATAAACTTATGCTTCTTTGTTACCACTTCTTTTTCAGCAATAACAGCATCGTATCTCTGGCTAATAAAGTCCCCAGGGAAGCGTGGAAAGGATAGTAGGGCTACTTTTCCCAAGTCTGGAAAGCGAGAATCTACGGAGGCACGGAAGGCTTTATAGATGTTATCTGCGGTCTTTCCTTGGTCGTTACCAGTTCCAACCTCTTGTGCAAAACCAGAAATCTCATCTAGTACTGCTAAGATAAGGTTAAGACCTTCATGGGATTCACGTTCTGAGTGTCCAGAATAAACAGTAATAGCATTATTAAACTCAATGCTATCTACCTTTGCATAATATTTACCAGCAAACCAGGGAGATTTTTCAATTTTTGTTTTAAAGCCTTTAAAAAAAACGTTTTTAGCCTGTTGTGCGTTAATAGCAATGTTAATAATATCAATGGCATCTCCAGATGGCTTACCAAAATAACGAGCAGGGTCTTTAAGACAAAGTAGTTTATAAACGATATAGCAACAAGCAACAGTAGAAACAAAGTCTTTACCAGAACCTTTACCAAGTTGTAGGATAACTTCATTCTTAGTATACTTATTGTAGTATCTGCGACCCTCTTCTTCCCCCAAAAGTTCAATGACTTCTTCTAACCTATAGATTTGAGACATTGCTTCAACAATGTCATATTGTATTTGAGATAACTGTGGTTGTGCAAGATAGTCTTCACCCTCAACAAATGTTTTTACATCTACTGGATTTTCTGCAAATACATTACTTTTTAGGACTTCAAAGAAATCATTGAACATTGACAATTGTAATTACCTCTTGTTCTTTAGATACCTGCGATAGTCTACGCATAATCTCATCTCGTACCTGCGGATATTCACTTGCAATATCTCTAAGAATACCAACAAGGATATCCTGTTTACGTTCAATCTCTAGCATCTCTTCTGCAAGTTCTTTATTCTCTAGTAGACCTGCTTTTTGAAGCATGTCAATACGTTTGCTTTCAATATCCATAACAAGTTTAATTGCAGCAGTCTTCGCACCAAGATTAGCAACTGTAGTTGCATCATCCATAACCTCATATGCTTTACTAATTAGTTTATTATAATGTGTATCTGCACCTACAAGGGCTTCTTTGGCACGAGCACGAATTGCAGCGTTGTCAGAAGCCATAACACGCCACTGGTTAATATGTGCTACTACCTTTTGTCTTGGTAGTGCAAGTTCTTTAGATATTTGGGTAGGCTCTTCACCCTGGAGATATTTCTCCACAACCTTATTCATCTCATCAAGATGCTCTACTGTTAAATCTTCAATTGACATTTCTTACCTCTTTGATTTCCTTAATCCAAATTTGGCTAGATAGACATAAATAGTTTCAACACTTGTTCCACATTCTGTGGCAATTTGTTCTGGTGTCTTTTTATCCAGATAAAATCTTTTACGAAGCCATGCTTCATTTGTGTAAAACTTATTAGCCATTAGTAACCAAACGCCTTATCCCAATTATGTAATGCCCAATGCCCAATTGCACAAGCATCTGCAACATCATCATCATCCAATTGTTTATCATAATTAATATTAACAAAGTTTATGGTTCTTTGTTTGCGAATATTTCGTTCTTGAGTTTTAAACCAAGAAACTGATTTGCCTGGATTTTTCTTTTGTATCTCATGCTTTTCTTCTTTGGTTATCTTCTTATTGCCAATAAAGTTCTGCCAAGTCATAGGAGATACTGAACCAATTTTCTTTACCCCAGACATGGAAGCAGCCCCAAGCAATGCTCCTTGCACCATAGCAAGTTGTGCAGCAGTCTTAGGACTGTTCATAAATACTGTGTGTTCAATGATGATGGTATCAAAATCAAACTTATCAAAGAATGCTTTAGTTTTCTTAGCAGCATCCATAACCTTGTCGTATGTGGTAATACCTTCAAAGTTAATTTTTCCACAAGCAATGATTTTTTTATCTTCAAAGATAGCAAAAGCAAGGCTGTTGGTACTTGCATCAATAGAACAAAAACGCTTTGGCTTTTTAGTCAAGTTTAGTTTTACCATTTAAAATATCCTTAATCTCTTTTAGAGTATCTTTAACATCGTCTGGATTTACATCGCATGCCTGACAAATTGTTTCTTCTGTATACATTGACATATTTTTGCCACAATTTTTACAAAGTCTAATTTTGCCAGCACGTTTCTTTACCTTGTCTCTTAGATATTTTTCAGCAATTTTTTCTCTTGTTGCTTGTTCCCTACATTCGGGAGAGCAGTATATCTGATAAGATAATTTTGTTTGGAATTGCTTATCGCACCAACTACAGTGTTTGTTTTTCATCTAAAGGCTCCAGAGATTGAATCTTTAACTCTCCAGAACCTGCAGAAGCACAAGCCGCTTGTATAGGGCATGTCTTGCATATCTTTGAATTAGAACGATAATTTTTCTCAGGCAGGGTTTTATCTTCCCAAGCCTTACGAACTGTTCTCATCCATTCAAAAGCGTTCTCTACCCACTTATACATATACTCATTTAGTTCAACAGGAAAAATCAGTAGTTCGTGATTGTTCTTGTTTTCATAAATGAGAACTGCTTTGCTCTTGTTTAGAATCTTCATATAAATAAGCAACTGAACAAGGTGTCCAGCCTTTGGCTTACCTGAAGATTTGCGATATTCAAATGCCTCGTGTGGCATTGTCTTGATTTCGCCAAGCAATTCTTTTTCTTCCCAATTAAGAATAACGTCACCGTATCCAAAGATTGGTGGACTGTCGTATGTAATCTTAAATTCAGAATCAACGAGTAGTCCTGGGACATTGCTCATAGCGGACTGAATGCGTTCATGCGACTTAGTTCCTGCTGTCATGTTTGCACCACCATAGGCATCTGCATTGTCAGTAAATACTGCACCCTCAAATGCTAAATACCAGTACCTTGGACACTCTCCATGAGAGAATGCAATAGTACTGGGTGCAAACGTTTTCTTTGTTTGAAACTTGTCTACACGATTGACAGTATAACCAGAGTTAATCTTTTCAATCAGTGCTTCTTTGTCCAGGAATGATGGTCTAGAGTTTGGATTGCTTTCTACCTTTTTAATCATTACCTGACTTAATAAATTTTTTGCCATAATAACACTAGCGAGTGATATATTTAAGAGCCGATACGAGGTTGTTGATAGCCTCAGCAGCGGTATAGTAAATATTCTTTTTCGCTCTGTCTCCTTTATCTACGTTAGTTAGCCATGTGGCTTTGAAAGACATCTTCGCAGCAATTGCTTGCAAACGAACGATTTCTACTTGTGCAACGTTAAGGGGAATATCTGGCTTAAGAATTACCTTAGCAATAAAGGTAAGAGCAGTAGTCAGTTCTTCATCATTCATAAAGTCAGCAATCTCTGTGAGACCATTGACCTGTTCAATTGTTGTTTGTTCCATTTTGTTTCCTTAATGTTATAGTTCTATTATACACTATCAGAAGGTAGTAGGTCAAGTATCATCTCTAATAGTGATAGTTCAATGACTGCTAATCTTGTTTTAATACCCTTATCGCCAAGGACAACTACGATTGCTGGATTATTATTATTCCTAATAGCGTCCGTAGTTGCCTTAGCCCAGACCTCTTTATTGAGGGTGAAGGACTTTCCCACTTCTTTGAAATCAACAGTAAAGTTCTCCCAAGAAGCATCTCCCTTATGGGTGCCTCTACCAGAGTTTTTGTGCTGTTTCGCCCCAAGGCGTTTGCTTTCACTTCTCTCGCTCAAAGTCCTGCTTCTTCTTAGTTTGCAAACTAACTTCGTTCAAATGTTTCTCTGGACACATCCAAGTAATTAGTTTTTCTACTGGATAGACTCTTACTGACTTTACTTCTACCCTGCAAGTGTGGCAAGGAAACTTACCTGGATAAACTGTATACTTACCCACTGATAACCTTTGCCTTAATCTCATCCTGTAGGTCTAAGTCTTCACGAACACGAGCAACAAACTTATCTCTACCTTGCAACTTAGTTCCATCTGGTAGGATATACCAAGCACCTGTACGCTCTACAATACCCATCATCTCTGCAGTATCAACCAAATCACCAATGCTGTCAATGCCAACATCACCTCGGAAATAAAAATCGTATTCTCCAGATTGGAAGGCTGGCGATGTCTTGCTAAATTGAATCTCCCAACGAATTTTCCTACCAATCTTCTCTTCAATGAGTTTATCGCCAACTGCAATCTTGCCTTTAATTGCTTGATTGTCTGATTCGGAAGAGAATAACTTGATAACCGTTGATGAATAAAACTTAGTAGCCTGACCGCCTGAAGGCTGTTGACTAGTATACATAGCAGAAATATTGTTACGAGATTGCGAGATAAGAACCAAAAGGGTTGGCTTAACTTTATTATTAGCGTAATTAAGCATCTTCCAAGCGTTGCTAAAATCTCTAGACTCTGCACCAATCTGTTTAGTGTTTTCCAACTGTTTAAGTTCATCTGTATCCTTTTCAAAGTAAATAGCAGGTAGCAATGATGTAATTGAATCTACTACAATCAGGTCTACACCTGCATTCATAAGATTGGTTCCAACATCTACCATCTCATTAATGGTTCTGGCTTGTGACACGATTAGGTTATCTGTATCTACCCCAAGTTTCTTAGCCCAATCTTCTGAATAGGACATCTCTGCATCAATCCAAGCACAAAGTTTTCCTTCCTGTTGTGCAAGAGCAATCATCTGCAAGCATAGTGAAGACTTGGCAGAAGACTTACTTCCCCAAACCAACACTTGTCTACCCATAGGCAGTCCACCATTCAATGCACGATTAAGTCCAAAACTAGGTGTAGGTTGATACTCTGTTTTAAATCCAACACCATTAGTCAAACGCTTACGAATGCGTGGGTCTAAAGATGCTAAGGCTTCTTCAATAGTTGTCATTAGAAACGAACCCCATGTCTTTCTGGTCTAGACTTGTTGTAGCCAGTCTTCTTTTCAAAAGCATCATCGAGACTACCATTGACATATTCAAACTCACGCAAACCTGCATACAGGTCAAGTGTGCGAATGATGATGTCAGCCATCTCATCTGCTACTTCTTCTGGACCTTTGGACTTACGAATTGCTTCCATAACCTCAACCGCTTCAGACACAATCATCATCAGTTGTTTAGTCATAAAGATATCCAAAGATTCTTTGCTATCATTGTTATAGGCAATGCCCCAGAAACCTTTTTCTACTGCGGTTTCGTGCAGTTCTTTTGCTACTTCATCAAACATTTTCCACGTCTTCCATAATCACTGTTCCATCCTTGGTTTTACCCAAAGAGAATTTATATACATTACCTTCATCAATCTTCATATATGCTTTTGAGAATGATGTTGGAAATACTGTTACGCTGTGCATATCTCTAGCAGTATCTGCTAATACGAGAGATGCCATCTTTTTACCAGCCTTTGTAACTCTTGGCTTAAATGATACCACAAATAGTTCATCATCCTTGTATGGCAACTGACGATAGTTTAGTATCTTAATTAAACCAGACGGATTACCCTTAATCTCATCTGCTGGAATTGCAGTTACTATTCTGTTATCACTTGCCAATACAAGATATGTTCTACCTGCTTCAATGGTAGTATTTTCTTCATCAAAGATTCCAATGCTACCAGTCTTATCAAGAAGTTCTACTCTTGACCAGCCCTTACCACGCTTGATATTCTTAATCATACCCATCAAAACATATGCACCCTTTTCTTCGTACTCTTCAACATCGTTGATGAATGCGTGATAGTGCTGTGGAATGGATGTGTTGAACTCTGGCAGGTTTAGATACTCATAAAGGTTCTCACGAACTTCTTCATCGTTTCTAGGTTGGTCATCGAATGTAGCGGCTCCTACAAGGCGTAGAGCCTGTAATGCACGACTGTTCACCCCATTTCCCTTACCAAATGTAAACTCTTCTAGTTCTTTGTATGAAGCAAATGGTCTAGCAGCAATGTATTTATTGGCAATGTTATCACTAATAAACTTAATAGATGATAGTCCAAAGCGAATACCCTTACCCTCGATTTTAAAGTCAACATCTGATTCATTGATGTGTGGCAAGCGAACAGGAATGCCCATACGCTTTGCTTCAATCAGGTATTCAGTACGAGCATCTTTATCACTTTCATTCTTGAGCAACGAATACATAAACTCAATAGGATAGTGATACTTCAACCATGCAGTCCAATATGAAACTGTTGAATAAGCCACAGCGTGAGACTTGTTAAACGAGTATCCAGCGTGTGCTTCAAAGTCATGCCATAGGTCTTCAGAGGCGTTTGGAGTTAGGTAGCGAGAAGCACCCTTAACAAACTTGTCTTTAAAGACATCAAACTCTTTAGCATCTTTCTTCTTACCAATGATTTTACGAACCTTGTCCGCTTCTGCCATTGTCATTCCACCAAGTTCCACACAGGCAAGCATAACTTGTTCCTGATATAGAATACATCCATAGGTTTCTTCTGTGAATGCTTTTAGTACTTGGTGTTTATAGTCAATGTTTTGCTTACCATGTTTACGAGCAACATAGTCCTTACCAATGGTGTTCATAGCACCTGGACGAACCAAAGCGTTAGAAGCAGCCAACTCATTAAAGTTTTTAATACCCATCTTTACAAGTAGGTTGGTGTATGGTGTTGCTTCACACTGGAACACACCCTTAGTAAAACCATCAGATAGCATACGATAAACATTTGCATCTTCCATATTTAAGGCATGTAGGTCAATCTCAGTACCAGTACGTTCCTTGATGATAGCCAATGTATCCTGAATAACAGATAGGGTCTTTAGACCTAGAGCATCAATCTTAATCAGACCGATACGTTCTGCTTCTTCCATGTCTACTGCTACTACTGGAATACGTTCCTTGCTACCTGGAGTTGTTCTAGTCTCCAATGGTGCATACTTAAAGATAGGTTCTTTAGCAGTAACCACACCAGCAGCGTGAATACCAGTACCACGAATACGACCACGAAGTTGCTCACCATAAAGTTCAATCTCTGGATACTTGTCACGGAACTCAGCAGTTGATTTAGAGTTTAGATAGTCATCCCAGTCATCAACAAGTTTAAGAACCTTATTCACATCTGGCAACGGAATGTTTAGAACACGAGCAATGTCACGAACCATACCCTTACCCTTGAACTCAAGGAATGTTGCAATAGAAGCAACGTGACGATACTGACGAACCAAATAATCTTTTACATCTTCACGTCTCGAATCCTGAATATCTGTATCAATATCTGGAAAGTCGTTACGCTCTGGATTGATAAAACGGAAGAACAACAGACCATGCTGAATAGGGTCAACGTCAGTGATACCCAATGCATAACAAACTAATGAACCAGCAGCCGAACCACGACCAGGACCAACCATAATGCCTTCTTTCTTAGCCCAGTTAATCATGTTACGAACAACTAGGAAGTAAGGAGCAAAGTTTTTATCCTTGATGATTTGAAGTTCTTCTTCAACTCTTGTGTGATATGTTGGGTCAGCACCTAGTCCACGAGTATCAAGACCAGCCATAGCAAGTTCATAGAGTTCTTGGTCTGGATTCTGGTATTGTGCAGGTAGCAAGTCTAGGTGGTCTTTGATGTTGTAATCTTCAACCTTATTCATAATCTCAATAGTATTATCATACATATCTTGTCTTACGATACCCTGGGCTTCCATAGACTTGTGCATCTCTTCATCAGATAGTAAATGAATCTCGTAGTCCCTAAATGTAATCTGGCGGTCAGCACCGTACAGGTAGTCCAACTTGTCCATCAAATTATCAAACTTCTGACTACCAGCAAAAGTAGCATCTTTCTCAATCTTATTTGAATAGGTGTTCAGAATTAATTTTAGTTCCTGAATCTCTCTCTGGTCTGGTCCAGCGTGGTGGCAGTCAGGAGTAACGATAGGCTTGATGCCAAACTCATCTGCAAGAGCAAGAATAGTTTTATTAATCTCTGGTGGATTATGTGGCATAACTTCAATGTAGTAGTCATCGCCAAAAGTTTTCTTAGCCCATTGTAGATGTTCCTTTGCAGCAGCAAAATCATCTGCTTCAATTGCCTTAGCCAAGAAGCCAGACAAACATCCAGAAGTAATGATAAGACCTTCTTTATACTTCTCTAATGAAGCCCAGTCCATACGAGGCTTCTTGTAGAATCCTTCAGTCCAAGCAATCTCGTTTAGTTTATTTAGATTCTCAAGACCCTTTTCATTCTTTGCAACAATAATCAAGTGATTGTAAACTAAGTCTAGGGGTGTCTCTTCACGTTCTTCTTTGTCTCTCTGGTCAAAGCGGTCTTGTGCAATATATCCTTCAACACCAAGAATTGGCTTGATACCCTTTTCAATAGCAGTACGATACATTTCACGATGTCCAGATAGTGAACCGTGGTCTGTGATTGCGATGGCTGGCATTCCAATTTCAATTGCCCTATCCACATATTCTTGTGGTGTCGCTATGCCATCAAACAGCGAGTAGTGAGTGTGAACGTGCAGTCCAACATAACTCATAAATTATTTCCTTAAAGTTAAAGATGAATAATGGGGGCAGATAGCGAACCACCTACCCCCATCAATTAGTTTTTACCAGTCAATGTTACTAGAAGTAACAGATGGTGCATCAAAGCCGAAGTAGAAATTCTCCTGCTCTGCATATGCAACTTCACGGACAACCTTTTCAAGATTGAAAGGCTCAATGCCAGAGAAGTTGAATGGTTCTGTATCTGGTTTAGTTGGAAGCAAGGTGTAGTTGGTTTCAGTTCCCTGACCATTACGCTTAATCTTCCACTCTAGGTTAGAGATAGAACCTGTCTCAATTGCATACTCACGGAGATTTCCGAAAGCAGACTGCTTTGAGATACCCTGTGACCATACAGCCACATAAGGTGCTTCAGTACCGTCATCAACGATAACGTTACCATACCAGCGAAGACGTGAACGCCATCCGCCCTTTGGCTCTTTACGAGCCATTTCACAACCGTAGCAACGACCCTCGGAATCGAGTGTACATACTGCCTTACGCTTGTAATCCTTTGGATTAGTGTGTTCTGCGATTACCACAGATAGACCACGACTTTCATCGTAGTTTGCTGAATCTGTATCCAGTTCTTCAACGAAGCGAACCTTTGCAGATTGTCCGTCAGCCAACTTGACCCAACGAACCTTTTGACCATTGTTTTCATATTTAGGCTTATCCATAATTGCACCGATATCTTTTAGCCCTTTGATTACGCTCATAATATTCTCCTTATGTTTTCTTAGCGGTATACTAGTTTAGCATACTGGCAATAGTTTTGTCAAATGATTCGTCAATATTTTTTATTGCTTCATCTGACATATCGCCAATATCCTTATATTGTTTATCTATTTTAATAACAGTAACACGAGAGCCAAGACGTTCAACAATCTTATCTTTCATATTACCGCCAGCCTCGTCATTATCAGCAATGACAATAATGTTATTGAAGTACTTTCCGAGTAGGTCTGTTTGGAAATTGGATACATTTGCACCCAATGTTGCTACTGCTGGAAAACCACATTGGTCTAAACGGATAGCATCAAATGATGATTCAACTACATAAACTTTTCCAGCAGTTTTGACACGATGTAAATTGAATAAAACTTTTGCTTTTGGAAGTCCTGGAGTATTCTTAAACTCCTTGCCTTCAATTGAACGACCAACAAAGCCAACAGAAATTCCATCTGGTGAATGAACAGGAATAGTTACCATATCTTGTTTCTCAGAAAAGCCAAGTTGAAACTTCTTGATAGATGCTTCACTAATTAGTCTACCATCATAGTATCTTGTTGCTCTAGGTGCTTCCAATGCTTGTTGATTTAATCTCTTAATTTGCAACTCGTCATATGGAACATAGTCTGGTTTCTCTACAAGTGTCTGATTAATCTGATACGACAAATCAATCTCGGTTTCTTTAGACTTAATGTAACGAACAGATTCAAAATAACTACGACCAGATGTATGCATAATTAAAGCAACAAGGTCACAAACATGCTGACAAGAAAAACAAAAGAATAGTCCAGAGTTTTTATCTACTTCCCCAGCAGGTGAACGATAGTTATTATGAAAAGGACAGAAGATAATAAAATCAGAATCTACTTCCGATTCGATTGTGATGCCTGACCCTGCAATAACTCGCTTAATTTGTTCTTTTGAGTAGGAACCATTTGAGTTCCTTCTATACCTTGTATCCATAATGCTTTATTCTTTCCTATGTATGTTCCATATACTGTAAGTGTAAATTCATAGTAATCTTTTTCGTTATTATATTTTATCGTAAACTGTGGGTCTATGTCAAGTCTTGGCACATACCCCAGTTCACACATCTCAAGTGCTTTTAGTCTCACAAGTTCTAAACGAAGTCTTCCAATAGCAGCATCATTCTTGATGATACCGTCAAAGGTAAAGTTCTTAATAGGTCTGTGATATATATTCTCCACACTCTATTATAACTAGTTATCTTCAAAATCCTTATAACGATAGTAGCCCTTGTCAAAATCAACCTGAACTAGGAATTCACCCATAAAGCCATTACGGTTCTTACGGAATACACACTCTAGAATATCTGAGTTTGTGGCACGACCTAGGGCTAGAACCCAGTCAGCATCGTAGGCAATCTGGCGAGACCAAGCAGTCTGACCAAGAGTAGGCACCGTGTCTAGTTTTGTAACGTCATCTGGCGTAGCAGACGAGATAGCAATGATAGGCATTTCTTCTGAAATAGCCATCAATTTAAGTTCACGAGAAAGATTCTTCATACGAACAGTCTCATTATCAGATTTTTGGTTAGGAGACATCAACTGTAGATAGTCTACGATTACTAGGTCTGGCTTGTACTGGTCAATCTTACCACGGATAACTGATGGTGTAACTTCTCCACCATTGTCGTTAGAAATAATATGAAATTCTGGTTTACCAGCAAGTTCTTTTGCATGCCAGCGTTTCAAATCTGCAATCTCTACCTGACCATTACTAAGTTTACGATGTGACCAAAGACCTTCGCCCATGATAGCAAATACACGGTTACGAACTTCTGTCTCAGACATTTCAAGAGAAATAATTAGTGGTGACTTACCTTGCTTCCATGCTTGTACCGCCATATAAAGAGCAAACCAAGACTTACCAATTCCTGGATAAGCAAGGAACACACCCAACTGTCCTGGGGTAATTCCAGCAGGAAGATAATTATCAAACCCAGGTAGCCCAGTTTTAATACCAATAGAACCTAGTTCTTGCTGTCTAGCCAAGTTTTCAAAGTATGCAACAGCAGAATCAATATCAGTAGCATCAATGTCACGGATAACTGCTGTATTCTTTTTTAGTTCTGATGTCTTCTGGATTAAGTCTTCTAGTGCTTTAGTACCCTGACCTGCCTGAACATCCGAAGCAGTAGTTCTAAGAACATCTTTAAGACTATCATTTAAAAATTCTGCTTGTAGTTCTTCTAGGTGATACTTGGTAGCACCAACACTATCCACAGGAGCAAAGTCACGGAATTTATCTATAACCAAAGATACTGGTGGCACAGTACCATTAGTCTCAGAATAGTTGCGGATAAAAGTCCAAATGTCGTTATGGGTTCTTAGGATATTATCCACATTTGCTTGTAGCAAAACGTGTACTTGTTTGTCTGCCAATACAGCAGAGATTAGTTTTGATTCTGTATTATTCACTTAGCCACTCTTTCGCCTTAAGTCTACGTTCTGCTCGTTCTTTATTATCTTGTTGCACTTGCTTACGCTTGTAAACAATGTGGTCTGCATAATTTGCAAAATACTTCCAAGATGGATTTTCTGCTACATCGAAATAGTATGCAAGCAATTCATAGCATTCTGGCATACCATAAGATTCAATGAGTGCATCTGCAGCCCATTGCTCAACATTTAAATTTAGGGAAGGCTTTTCTTCGTACTTTGCAGTATGGAGTTTACTGTAACGACTAAGCAAAGCCATGCGGTCTTTGCGGTCAGCCATTACTTATTCTCTGTCTCTTCTACAGATTCCTTGACTTTTTCAGCCAACTTTGCTTCAACAAAAGCATAGACACGTTCAAACGCATCACTAGTAGTTTCGCCATTACGCTTGTTATCCGATACAGATAAGTCAATGCGAAGCGATTGAAAGTTACCCAGATTAAGCGTGTAGCCTAGCCCTACTGTAACCTTAGTCTCATCATTATTCATACCCTTTGTCCTTTCAAGAACACTAAATTGATTCATTCCAGATGGGCACAAATCTGCCATCATCCGTCTTTGTATAAACCAGTATACCATCGCCCATACGTCTTGTCAACTCTTGTTTTGTAGGTGTCACATCGTTGGTTATTAGTTTATCTTTTCTTGGTCTACCGTGGTGGTAGGAAGCAAGTATATCACGAATTTCTCTTACCTGTGATTCAGAATAGTAAGAACGGACCTGCCAGCCCCTCTCTCCGCCCTTCTGTGACCCCATAGGGAAGGGAATAATGCCTTTTAGCATTAAGGCTGGCATATACTTTTTATGCCTGTTTACGAGGCTTGCAGCCTCTCCTACGGTATATGCTCGTTGTCTATTCTTTTTAAAATCACTAACTAAACAACTTTCTATTTGGTCAAGTGTAATATTATAAACAGACATTATACCATTAGAGTTATTCATGTGATAGACACGGACAAGGCTTCCGTTTAGAAACCAAACTTTCTTGCTACCTGGAATTACAGGGGCAGCGTTGTATTGCTCCATTGTTAAAGCAGCCATAATATCCTATTCAGACGGAATGCCAACAGCAATAACATTTAGGTCAACTGTTGCTGTTCCTGCTTGGTTAAAAATCAATGTGCAAGTTACGGATTTGCTATCAACGCTATTAATGATGACAGTTATATTGGCGTTATTCTTAGAAACTGGTGTTACTGTGACAACAGGAGGAAACTTAAAGGAAATTTGCAAAGGAATGACTTTAGTAATTGTTTGATTCACAGTCACCTTTTGATTTGTTGATACGCTAGTTGTCGTTGCTGATAGGGATAGGTCAGATGTTTTCTTAGTAGAATCTTTATTTATTCCGTTATCAACATATGCGGTAGCAGAAGTTTTTCTTGCCAACTCACTATTTATGCTAATAAGTGATTGAACAATGTCATATAAATACTGGACATCTATTGGTTGTCCCAATTGCGGTAGTGTAGGTACGGTAGCCATATATCTATTATACCACTAACTTGGACTTCCGCCATCAATTGTATTGTCCAATGAACTTATTTGTAATGTTGGCTTTGTTGTTAAATTTGGTGATAAATATACATAATTTCGTGCCACACTTGTATCTAACAGTGTTGGTGGATTAGTTCTTGGAACTAAGTAATATTTATATTGAATAACATTATTATCCGTATATATTTGTTTTGGAATTTTTACAACAATTTGACCATTATCTGCCGAAGAACCAGCATAACCATAAGATTTATTTGTTGCTGAAAATTTTGATATACTAACAATTGTTCCAGCAACAATATCTGGGCTTGTACCTGTAGGGTCATATGTTAAAACATTTATTGTGTTATTTGAAAGTTTTGTAATTGTTGTGCTTGTGGCAGTTCCACCTAGTGTTCCATTATCTGGCACTAGAGCAAAACTTCCTGGTTTTCCTTTAATCAAATCTTGAGTGTTTAAATTTTTTGTATCAATATTTGTTAATGTTGCAAATGTATAATATCCACTTGGAGTGGTAATACTACTTGCTTCAATTGTTGCATTTTTTGAAACTTCGTAGCCCCATCTTTCAACTATATCAATAGTTCCAACAATCGTTATTGGACCAGGATTAAAACCAATATCTATTTTAATAGTTGTTCCTGTAGTTCCACTTTTAGTTACCCAAGTACCATTATAAGCATCTGGTGTAACTCCAGAAATAATTATTGTTTTACCTACTCTAATATTGTGTGTCACAGAAGTTGTTAAAGTTATTATTGTACCTGCAAGAGTTGGAGTTTGTTTTGGAATATTTATAATTGAGTCTGCAAAATTCCAACTAACAAAGGCATCAAAATTTTTGTATGGAATTAATCTTTTATTATTTATCCATCCACCATCAAAATTAATAAACAAATTATCCTCATCCGTATACGATGTTGGGGTCCATCCAGAATAAAAAACTGGATTTGAATAAATATCATTAACAGTTATGGGCTGTACTTCTTCTGGATTTATTGTATAAATAGATGACCATTGAGATGTTTCATTTTTATCTTTAGAAACTAATCTATATCTTAATCTAACTTTTTTGTCTGCTCCACTATATGGAACATCTTCTAATGGAATTGATACTTTTGTAATCATTATGCCACTCCAAGATTAAATCTAAATTCTACAAGACCTAGAGTATCGCTGGCTTTTACAATATTTGTTAATGGAACTGAGTATCCAATTAAACCATATAGTGGGTTGGTTGTTGAATTATTTTCAAACCTTAGTGCGTCAAAAATAATTGCATAATTTGCATTAGAAGTTGAGTCATTTGCTTTAGCATAAATTTTTACAGTATTGACTGCTGACCATTTAAAATCTCCATTAGATGTTCCTTTATCTAATGTTTGTTTTCCAATAAGGTATCTAGGAGAAGATGCGGTTCCTGAAGTAGTTATGGCTCCTGGGTTAGAACCAATATTTAAAACAAGTGTACTTCCTGTAGTTCCAGTTTGAGTTACCCAAGTACCATTATATCCAGATGGTGTTATTCCCCTAAGAACAACATTTTCTCCTACAGAAAAACTATGTGATGATGCTGTGGTAATAGTTATATTTGTTGTTCCAGTTGGAGTATGTGTATTTATTGTGCTATCACTTTTGATATTTTTAACCCAAGTTGTATTGCTATTTATAGTATTTGTTGTATCAAATACATATTCCCTATATGTTTGTCCATCATTAGTCATAAACCTTATTGTAAACTGTACTCCAGCACTAGGAGGACTTGTTAATGTTGTAGAATTTATAACATTAAACGCTACCCTCAATTCGTCTACAGATGTTGAGGCATTGTCTAAATCTGTTGCATTTTTAAAACCAGTTAGTTCTACATATTTTCCAGTATTGTATGTTGTTGACATGTCTCCAAGAATTAAAAATGCACTATCTAATATTTTTGGTCTTTCATGTCTTGCAAATCTTGTTGTTTGATAATATGAATTATTAAAAAATGAGTTACTGGCATCAAAAGAGTAAGCCTTTAGTGTCGTGGCACCGTCCGTCTGAGCATCAAGTGCACCTGTAGTATTCCCATAGTCTAATGGATTAGATATAAACGTTAGTGGTGAGTTGTAGGTTGATGCGTCATTGTATGACCACAACTCATTAATAGAAAAATCTAGAAGCATTTTGCTACCAACAGAGTTTGAAAGCAATGAGTCATATGCGGCAGGATACAAACCAATTTCTGTAATATCAAATCTATCCAAACTATCAATCTGTGCTGTAAACACTAATTGTCTATTACCATTGGAATCTACAGTTAATCCTTTTGATATTACTGGATATCTGGCTGCCTCAAAATTTAAAGATTGTTGGGTTGCTGTTGCTGTTATGCCACCTGTTCCAATAGCAATATAGTTAGCGTAACTATCTATCTGTCCAAGCAAGTACTTGGATATCATGTTTTTACCAAAATTTGTAATCATATTTTCACCAATACCATTCTATCATGTTTCGGCTGCCTCTATGTCATCATACTCTACAAACTCTACCTCTACTTGATATTCGTTATAGTTGTTATATATTTCTATTGTAATGTTTGAATAATTTTCATTAAAAATTAAATTATTATATAACAATGATTCATAATATACTGGAACATAATCTGAAAGTTGGGCTTTGCCTGAAACATTTGTTTTACTTACAGTGGTATAGCCACCATATGTTTTAAAATATCCTTTTCCAACTTCAATTAATCGTATATCACTTGCATCAAATTGCGTCCCAGAGATAGTTCCAATATTTGATATAGTAATATTAAAATTACTTGATATACTATAATTAGACAAATCTTGATTTACATAATAAGTTTTATATCCAGAAGTGGCTCCTGGTCCCCAAGAGGATTGAGACACAGCAATAACATCTAAATTAACAATATTTTTATTTATATAATCATTTAAATCAATAGAGTTATTGTTTGACGGTGACAGGTTAAAGTCTAATTTTACTTGGTTTGCAACTTTGTTTGTATTGGAAACTACGCTATAAGCAGTTTCTGTAGTATTTATTTCATCATATCTAACAAGATTGCTTAGTTCCATACCGCCAATGTCTTCAAAAATTAATCCAGTCATGTAGTCTATGTCTTGAGTATCTTTATCTATAAACAAATTTGATGTAGCAATTTTAACTGCCTCTTGTGCACCATATGCAAATAGTTTGGGAACTGGGTCTGGTTTAGATTTTGGTTTTGACATTACACTACCTCACTCAAATAAAGATTCATTGTTGGACCGTCCTTTGTACGATTATATTCAATATTATATACTATAAATCTAGCATCCACATCTGAAATTTGACGATAACCACTAGTATCTACATAATCAATTTGAACAATGTCTCCTAATTGAATCATTGGATTAGCAAAAATACTGACACCAACTGATTTACGTTGCTTCATTACCTTGGCAACCATCCACTCCATTAGTTTATTTGCTGCATCTTGGTTTTGAATATATACTCCATTTAAAGTAAAGTCTTTTTTACCATATGTGTTTCTACTATTTTGAATATCTATAAACTGTTTGTCGTAAACTGATGGTGCATTTACAGTGCCTGTGCTATTTAATTTTGGACTAGAATAATCACTATTCTTAGAAAAATATTCGTCAACAGTAAGGTCGTGTGGCGACTGTTGTGTAAATGCTAGTCCTTGAATTCTTAGATAGTTACCACTTGTTTCATCTAAGTTTAGTGCAGAATCTGTTGTATTGAATACCATGAACTCTGCACCGTAGGCATTTGGTAAAAATCCTGAAATAGAATATCCTTGTAAATTGTTAAAGGTAGGTGAAATCTTTGAATATATTGCAGGGTAGGATTTGTCATAACGAATATTAAAGTAGGCACACTCACGCATAATAGTTCCAAACTCATCGTAATACATTAAGTATTTTGGTGTACTAGATGGACTGATTGCTGACAGATACGTTTGCTGTACCGCTGGATTAATAGTATATTTTGAAAATGATGGATTGTACGAAGTCTCATCTGAAAATATAGTTCTTAAAGGTGCATCTTTTTTCTTTTGGGTAGCAGTATATTCTGGATTATTAGCCAATGCATAAATATGTTCAAACATTACTTTTGATGTTCCACGAACAAATAGTGCCATCTTATTATTCTTATCACTCATTTTAATTGGGTCTGTATCTGTTGCAGTACCCATTAAAACATTATTAATATAAAGATAGAACTTGTGATTTGTTTTAGAAATAACTTCTTGTTCAATTGCTAGGTCAAAAACTGTTGGGTTCTTTTCTGCACTTAGCCTAGCCATGCCTACAAAATCTCCATCGTCCACTGTTATCGGTGCCTGACCTGACCATAGCAAAATTGGAATTGCTTTAGATGTTCCTACTTCTTTTCTAATTTTGTAAAAGAAAACATTTTGTACTGGAGCCTTTGCCACTGTGCTATTTGTATTTACACTATTTTGTGAAAGAGCAGAAATTTCAAAGTAATATCCATTATTGACGTTAGTAGTTGTATCAACACGAATAGCCAAACCTCCACCTGCACCTGCAAGATATTTACTTTGGTCTGGCTGGTCTGGTTTAACAGAACCAATAGTCATTGCACCTAGTGGCAACTGTGTTGTTGAATTGCTAGAAATATCTGCATTTTCTATTTTTCCAATAATTCTCATTCTTGTGCCAAAATGGTCGTATGTTATTTTTTGAGTAGAAATAGCGGTATCTAAATCATTTGTAGCAACATAAGATATTACGCCAAGTGGGTCTGTCAATCCTTGATATCCTGTTAATATTAGGGCTGATGCTTGAATACTTCCAGAGTTAGAACTTTCTTTATTTTGTTTTGCATATGATGTTTCTGTATAATATGACTCATTTAGAAAATCTTTAACTATACCCTGAGTTTTTGCATTGTAAGTACTACCTATAACTCCTGCACTTCCAGCCTCAACCCCTGCTAAACTTAAATCAGATATTGTCAATGTTGTGCTTGCTGTTATAGTACCAGTAATTGCTGCAGTCAATTCTATTGTTCTTGAAGAATGTGTAACTGTTTTAATTTTTGTTCCACTAGGAACATTTGTTCCAGAAACATAATATCCTGCCTGTAAACCTGTTGTATTTTGGGCTAAAACAAATGTTGTATCTCCACTTGAATGAGTTGAATTTGGAGAAACTTTATATTCTGTTTTTTGATATGGATTACTAAATATATATTGGTCTTCCATTCTCATATTATAAACATTTGCTGAGTTTGTCCAATGACTATCACTTGCAAAACCTGCGGTATGTTTTACAATTTTTGTTCCAAATTGTGCACGACCATGCTTAAGAACTTCTCCAATAGTTGGTGTAATTCCATCAACCTCGTAAGATGGTTCGCAATAAATTCTTACATTTCCTGTTGGAAACATTTTTCCACCAAAAGGTAACTTAGAAAAATAGTATTGATAATCTTGTACGCTAGATATCCAGACATCCCCAATTGCACTTACATTGTATTGAACTGCATCATATTTAATAATTTCTCCATTTGCATAAAAGTATCCTTTGTATCTGCTAATCCAATAAACTGATGGTCCAAAGTCCATGACATTATTAATTATTACATTGCTACTGTTTACTGTTGGAGGACTTCCAATAAGGTCTGAATTTAAAGTAACAGCACTAAGAGAATAACTAGATTGATTTGCTACCTCATCATTTACAGAACGCAAAGCCTCGGTTCCTGCAACTTCCCAAAGCAATACTGGTTTATATTTCCAAACCTGGTCACGGTTAACTAAAGCAGCCTCACGAAGTGTTCCATAAGATTTTTGAATATATCTTGTTGTATAAGATATCTTGCCACCATTATAAACCATGTTGCTTTCAGAACTTATACCCATAATGTTACTAAGATTTGATGATGTTATACTATTTTTAAGTGGTCCACTCTGAGCACTATCTACAGAGCCATAAAGGGTAAGGTCAACTGAACGCTCTGTTGTTTTTGGCATCATATAGTCTTTGCTCATACAAATAAGGTTGTTATATTCGTCAAAGAACATTGCTGTCTGTGTTGAATCTGCTAAATCATTTAAAACCTGTGCTACGTTTGTGTCTGGTGCAACAAAGAAATATGGAATAACATCATCGTTTTCTCCGTCTATTCTTTTAAAATAATAATTAGAAAAACCAATTGAGTCTAATAGTATAGATACTGCCGCACTTAATGAAACATTTTTTAACAATAATTGTGGTGCCATGCTTGTTTCAAAATAAAAATATAAATCTCTTAACGTTAAAGAAATCTTTCTATCTTCACTGTTAGTTTGTGGAAATCCTTCAACATACATGGTTTTAAGAGGAACGTGATAATCTACACCGTTTGCATCAATAATTGATTCATAGAACTTAATTTGTATGTTTTGAGATATAGTATTATAGATAATGCTATCTGTATTCTGATAATTAAATGCCTCATCATAGTCAAATAGATTCAATGTTCCTGTTGATGCTAATAGTTGTCCAACAGGTATTCCAGTATTACCAATATCTGATGCTACTTTTTTTACACTATAGTCTGTTGTTTTATCTGTTAGGTCTACAACTAGTCTAGGAGACATTTCAATTAAATCAAATGTTGTATCTTTTTTATTTACTGTGTCTACAACAACTCTTATGCCTTTGATATATTGGAATTCTCTATAGTGTGTAACTGAACTGATTGTGTATGATGGTGGCAATGTCATATCCGTTACCCTCGGAGTGTTGGTTACAAGTGTTTCAGAATTTAAAAACCAGTCATATGTTGGGGTAAAACTATTCCAAATACCAGCATTCCAAATATATAGCGTTCCAGCCGAACCGCTGGCTGGCACCAAATACCCATCTCCATTAGTTGCTGATAATGGAAGCATTGCAGAAGAAACAAGTTCACCAAAGTATGTAAATATACTTCCATATGTAGCATCTTGAACAATTGGAACTCCACCAATATGTAATCCATATGCAAGTTCTACATAGCCATCTGCATTAATTACTCTGGTAGAAGTAGTAAAAGATTTTGCTGTTTGCCAGTTATTTGAACTATCTAAGTATTCAATTCTCCAAGAAAGTGGGGTGCGTTGGTTAGCCAAATTAGTATTAAGAGTAATGCTTGGGTTTTCATAAAATGGGTCAGTTAGAGATGTACCAGATTTATTTTTGTATGCCCCATTATTTACCTCACCAACAACAGTTTGCATTTTAACAACTAACCTATTTGCTGGCACAACATTTGTGTATTTTACAAATGGGGCTGCATCATCTATGTAATATTCTGTTCCAGTTTTAAGAGTCTTTGCAACACCACGCATAGTTCCATCAGTATCGATTCTGCATGATGTCCAATATTTAAACTTATCATTTTTAGATGATATATAAAACCTTGGTCTTTTAGCCATTGATGAATTTGAATTATGAGTATAATAACTATTAAAATATCTTAACTTATTAATTCCAGAACGAGGTCTAAACTTACCAAAACAATCAACCAAAGAATAAAGCAATTCTTCTTTTTCATTTTTGTTTACAAAAGTATATGGAGCACTTGTTGCATTATATATTCCACCAGAAGAAACAACGCTAGAGTCAGTAAATCCATACCAAGTTGGCGTAACGGTTGCAGAAGTTTCATTTACATATGAACCAGAGGCTGCTGCTGGAACTGCAGGTCTATTTTTATAATTACCATACTTATCAATGTTTTCTGCATAATTCATATTCCATTCAGCAAGCACAACCGATTGTGACTTGATTGTTGAGTTCTGCTCTAAATACGTTTTTAATGTAGCGTTATTGTACATTTAAACCTCTTCCAGGCTACAGGAAATATTCCAAAAGTCGTAATTACTTCCGCCTCGTTTTTGAACGCTATAACTAAAATCAGAAACATACATTAAGATTACTTCATTGTATTCTTTAATTCTATCATAGTCTGCTGCTGATTCTGCACTTCCTGCTAAAGCAAAATTATCATATCTGTCATACTGTAAATAAACATAGAAAGGGTCTTTGTGGTCTTCATACCATTTAACAATATCAACTCCACCTGCACCACCATCAACAGTATATGCGGTGTCTGTTAGGTTTGGTGATTGCTGTGAAAATGCTGACACTCCAGAACTATTGAACAATGGGTCAGTGCTAAATGAACGTGAAGGAAGCATATCCCAAGAAATAGATAAAGATATCTTGTCAGCAATGTGGTATGACCTCATTCGACCATTAATCATACGTTCACGTTTTTCAATACGAGTATTTTTAAAACTTAGTTCTTTTCTGTTATGGTCAGAGAGAATGAGAAAGTTATCTCCACTTGCTGATGCACCAATCTCTTCGCCAGATGGAAGATAGATGGGAAGACCTGCATAAAACGTCATTGTTCCAGAAGTAGCGTGATTAACTGAAAGGGTAATCTGTCCAGTTCCTATATTAATAGCAGTAATAATTGGCGTAGTTAAACCAAATGCCCCTGTACCAGAACTTTGTGTAATAGCATAACCAACTTTGAGTAATGCAGCATTACCAGTAGAAATAGTCATGGTATTTTGTGCACTAGTAATATTTGCTGTTGTTGAAATACCTGCATAAATTGAACTAGCGGCAATGGTAGGAGCACTATCAGCCCACATCATTGCTTGTGGTCTGCTATATTTTTTTCTACCTGAAAGATACGCTGATGTTGTCATTAGTAAGTATTGCTCCTAACCCTCTGGGATTCTATCTGTCTAATCTGTGTCATAACTGCCTTAGCAATGTCATTAGCGTCAGCACCTGATGCCACATTAACATTGATACTATAATTATACACTGAATCAGATGGCATGTTTCCAGAGTTTATAGTATTAAGTTTATCTATTCCAATAGCGTCTACTGATGACTTCTTTACCACAAATTCTCCTGGGGTAAGCATAGCAGGTACTGTGTCAGTTCCATAAATACCGCCACCATAGGCATATCCCTTTGGCATAATCAATCCACCAGTAGCCTTTTTAACTGGATTTACAACTGCACTATATTCTCTTTCTGCAAGTTGACCAATACGAATACCAAGTTCTAACTCTGCTGCTTTAGCCTTAGTAATTGCTTCCGCATTGATTCTAATTTTTTCTTCTACCTCAGCCCTAGTCATTTGAACACCATTAATGTCAACAACAAGTTTTGAAAGTTCTAATGTTCTAGCAAGTTCAAGGTTTTTCTTTTGGTCCTCTAAAGCAAATGAAGTGTCTTGCTTTCTTTTATCTAGTGCAGCACGAGCAGCAGCAGCAATGTCACCTTTAGCCAAAGCATCAGCAAGGGTTAAAGTACTTTGTTGTTGTGCAGAATTTCTTTCATTAAGAGTATTGATTGTATCAAGTGCTTTAATTCTATCGTCATAACGTTTATTAATTTCATCTTCAGAAATCTTGAGTACTTCGAGGTCTGCACTATACATATCATTATATTTTTGTTTTCTTTCTGCAGCATTAAGTCCTAGCCAGTCAATTTCTTTTTGTTGTAGAATGGCTTTATTTATACCTGCCAAAATTTGCTTGGCACCTGCTTTAAGTTTTCCAGTTTTAGTATCGATAAGTGCTTTAGTTGTTGCTTCATCTCCACCAAGAGCAGCCTGAATAATATCATTGCTTGCACCTGCTGCTTTTAGTTGTGTAAACAAACCATTAAGTTTAGGTGCTGCTGCTCCAAACTTTTTAAGTGCAGCACCAGAATCTGCAAAACCAGTTGTTAATGCTTGTGTTGCTTTACCAGCATCTCTAGCAGTTTTAACATACTGGTCTAACCAAGAAGATTCTTTTTGATTACTATTATCATCATTACTAGCATTAGGGTCAAAGGCGAAATCTGCTGTTCTAGTTTGAACAGTTAAATCTGCCTGAGTAGCAAAATAGTCAGCCTGTGTCTTACCTTTATTTTCTGGTTTAGCAAGCCAAGTATTAACCCTTGCCAATAGTGCTGTATCTCCAGCAGCATACATTCTATACAATGTTGTATATTCTGTAGTAAATGTCATTCTTTCATTTTTAGTTTTATAGTTCAAAAGGTTAAAACTTTTTTGACCTCCCATTGAACCAGCAACATCTGCACCAACATACTTCTCAATCAAATCAATTGTAATTACTTTATTAGTTTCTAACTCATTCATATCTGTATTTATTTGACTTAAGATACCTTCATTATTTGTAGCAAAAGTTAACATCATTTCTACCATTTTTGTATCCCCAGAGTCTGCATAAATTCCAGTTGTTTTTTGAAATAATTCTAATGCATCCAAAGTTGCTTCCGCTTTGGCAGGGTCTTTTGTTTCCATGGACATTAAAAATTTATATTGAGTTGCTTCATCTTTTAGATTTCCAGCAAAAGTTGCTGCCCTATTTGCCATAACTGGACTTGCCAATAGCATTTCTCTAATTTTTTTATTACCTTCAGCAGTATGACCTAAAATATTAGATAAATCTGTTGCTTGAGCAAGACCTAATTGGTCGGATGTAACTGCAGACCTCATTGTTATTCTTTGAGTATCGGTTGCTCCAGGTCCAAGATTATCGATAGCACTCTTTGCTATAACAGCCTCTGCCTCTCTACCAGTTCCTTCAAAATGTTTTGTAAATCCTTCTTCTGATGCTTTCTTTGCTGCGTCATAGACATCTGGACTATCTTTTTTTAATTTTGCCAATTTGGCATACGAAAGATAACTTTGAGCAGTATTTCTTTCTAAAAGTTTTTGTTGTTGTACTAAAAATTCATTTTGTAATCTAATTGCTTCTGCTGTTTTTCCTGCTGCTTCTGCATCAGATATTCTTTTTTGATAAAGTAAATCTAATGAATCTAATGCTTGTTGTTGAATTTGAGGTATTTGTTCATATTGTGCTGCAAGCATACCGCCTATTGCTGTTTTTTCTTCAGCACTGCGGCGAACTAATTGAACCATTGTTCCTTTTATTCCCATGTAAGTATCGTCTACAACTTGACTTTTAAATTCCCCTTGTTCAGTATTTTTTACAAAATCAGAAACAATTCCTTTAGTAAAATTAATTCTAGTATTTACTGGGTCTTTTTCTAAATTTTCACCTTTTGGACCAAATAAAGCATTAATTCTTGCAGAAACTTTTATTCCAAAATTAAGATTTTTTAATCTAGCACCTAATGCTTCTGCAACACTCTTTGCTTGTGCAGATGTTAATACTCCAGAAACTACTGCAGAAGATAGTTGTTGAGCCATTTGCTCTAATGCTTTTCCTGTACCACCATTTTTTATCGATGCATTTACACTTTCTAAAATACCTTTTCCAGATTCCCCCTCCATAAAAGATTGACCAAATGTTTTTTTACCTGCAACAATATTAAAAAATTGACCAGAGGATTCTGCTCTTTGTTTATCCACTATTTCAGTAGCACTAACCTTTTTTGCAAATTCTGCAAACTTCATAATTGCCTTATTGCCAGCACCCATAGACTGTGCTAAGTTATAGGATTCTTCTCTAATTTTTTTAAAATGTGCATCTACTTGTGCTGAAATTGTTGCTACCGCCATTAACCCACCAACAACCATACCAGCAGGACCAGGAATCATAGACATAGCACCTGTCATTGCACCAATAGCAGGAAGTGCTGCACCTGCAGCCTCACCAATTGGACCACCCATAGCAGATACTGCCCCAACAGCAGCAGTAGCACCATACATAGCACCTTGAACTTTTCCAGTAAACTTACTTCTAGTAAATAGTTTAGAAAGACCAGATTGTTTCTTTTCTTCTACATTCTTTTTATTCATCCAAACTTCTTCTTTTTCAAGAATTCGTTTTTCATTTTCCTGCTGCTTTAATCTTTCTTCATCAGTCATAGCAAGTTTTGCAGCAAATTCTCTTCGTTTATCTATAAGTTCTCTATAAGACTTATCCTCAGTAGCCATCTGTTCTTCAATTTGTTCACGACTTAAACGAGTTATTTCTTTCTTTTTTGCAACTAAGGCTTCTTCTAAAGCAACAACTTTTGATTGTTCTGCAAGCATAGCCTGACTATCAGCATCGAAAGAAGTAACGGTAACTGCGGATGCTGGCATTCCTGGTATTCTTTTAACTTCATCTTTGCCATCAACGTATCCTGGAATTATAGTTCCCTTTGCATACCCTGGCAAATTACCAGCAATCATTCCTTTAATTAGTCCACGGTGTTGAGCAGCACGATTAGCAGGAATAACAGCCTCACCAGGAGACAGCATTGCAGGAACTACATCACCAGCACCCTTTGGTCCTGGAACTGAGAATACACCATTAGCATATCCTGGAATTACTCCACCCTTATTTAGATGAAGTCCAAACATTGCCAAAACCATTTTTGCAAGTTGTCCTAAACCACTAGTCATAGCCTTAAATCCTGCTGGGTTAGTTGCTGCAGTCTTACCTATTGCTGAACCAACAGCCATTGTCAACGCTCCAGCACCATACGCTACACCCTTTGCAGTATTTGCAATTTTGCCTGGGGCAGCCTTTGCTATCTTTTTTGCTTTATACCCAAATGACTGTTGTTCTAAATACTCTGCACTTCTAGCAATCTGATTATCAAGAGCCTCATCGCTTCTCAAACGCATCAGCCTATCCATAGATGCTGTATTTAGTCTTTCTCTTCCGTTAGAACTAGCCTCTTTGGATTGTGCTAATGCAAGAGCAAATTGTGGATTAGATTTGATTGATTGAATAACTGCATCATCTGATAATCCTTGTTTCTTTAAATCAACTAGTTCAAGTAAAATGTTGTGTTTTAGTTCTGCATCAGAATATGAAGACTTCTTTTGTCCCATACCAGGAATACCAAAACTTCCCTTAGCATACCCAGGAATAATTCCACCGTTAGAAAGTTGAATAGGCTCTGTTTCCTCCCACTCAATACCCTTTTCTATTCCGCCACCCTTTTTAAAAGCAGCAATAGCATCTTCATATGAATATAGGTCTGGATAAACTTGTTCCATTTTTAGACCAGTTTTTTGTAGTCCTGGATGAACTACACGTTTTTCATCTACAGAAGCAAGATACTCAAATAGGTTCATTGCTTTCTTATATGCTTCAGTATATTGTCCATCTCTATGAAGTCTAATAACTGACTCATATGTTTCTAGTGACTTGTCCCTATATGTTGCTGTGCCAGCGGCATTTGAATAAGTATCTGAACCAACTACTTGAGAACGATATTGTCCAAGTTTTGCAAGTAAAAATTCTTGAGGTGCTGGAACTGCACCTGAAGTTCCTCCAGAATATCCAGGAACAACACCACCTTTAGCAAAGAATTTAAGATTTTTAAGAACATCAAATCCTCCAGGGGCAAAAGATAAGTCTGATGCATATTTTTTACTTGTATCATCATATGCAGGAAAATCATCTGTTGAAAAACTTCCTGGCTTTGCACTATTGTCTCTCCAAGTTAGTGGAACCATATTTCCATTATTATCTTGTACAATAGGTAAAGGTGCTGATTTGTTTCCTGCCCTAGCCCAAGCATTTGCTGCATCTTGTGCTAATTTACGAAGGGCACGTCCTTCGGCAGTTTTACTTGAACCAATACCATCTGCTTTAATTCTTCCAAAACGACCACCAAAAGGAGTTTGGGCAACTGGGAATCCCTTATCGGTTCCTGCAACTAAAACAAGTTCATCATTTTGCAACATTGTTCGAATCAAATCATTCCATTTAGGTGCATCTAAACCATCACGTTTAGGACGAACTGTACCAACTTGTTTTGTTCTTTCCCAAATTAGATTTGCTGCACCACCAATACCAGATGTATTGGCAGTTTGCTCATTAATAGTTTGCTCTACTATTCCTGCAAATATTGAATCTTTAATTAATGACTCTCCTGCAAACCTTGTTCCAATAATATCTTCAAGGATTTGAGCATCTGACATATTTTTAACACCAGACATTTTTGCAGTTTTACTTAATTTACCACGCAAAGCATTATAGGCTTGACTAAATATTGGTCCACTTACACCAGTATTAGTTTCTTTAATTAATTGATTCAACTTACCTGGCAAACTTATAGTAAGATTGCTAAGAACTTTAAACTTATTAAAGTCTTCTGGAGTAGATTCTGCAAAGACTCTTTTTAGTTGTTCTTGAACCTTTGGGTCATTGATATTCATTTCGCCATAAGCATGAGTTTCTTGAATTTTTAGCAACTCATAAATTTCTTGTGGAGTGTAGTCAGATTCATGCTTAACGTTATTGGTTCCGCCATCATATCCAACAATACCACCAAGAGCATACTTCTTTGGAGTTACTGCAGAATGCATTGCTTGATATTTACCCCAGTCAACACCCATACCTGCTTGAAGTCTTTGCTGCATAGCCATGTATGCCGCTTTTTCTTCTGGATTAAGGTTTCCAAATCCAGCGATTGTGGTTTGAAGTCTTGGCATAACTGATTGAATTTCAGCCTTCATAGCGGCATCATATTCTGCAGGTGTCATACTCTTAGCAATTTCTGCTGTTGATTCAGCAAAGAATCTCTTGGCACCGCCCTTTACACCAAGAAGATTGATGATGGCTTGTTCTTCCATAGAGTTAATTGAGCCACCAAGTTTACGCTTACCAGATGCAGTTTGGAAAACACCTGCAGTACCAACATCTGCAAGAATATCTCCACCAAGATTACCAATTCCAAGGTCCTTATCTCCACGAAGAAGAGATGCTACAAGTTGTTTAATATATTGCTGTTTTGTAAATGATGTAGAAATATTTGCAATCTGTTCATTTAATTGTGATTCAAGTGCAATGAACTTACGTTTTCCTTCTGGGTCTGTTGGGTCCATCATTGTAACAATTTTTTGTTGTGGAGTTATTAGTTGATGAGCATCTCTTGCAATTTGAGTTCCACGAACTTCTGCCATTGCTGAAACAAGGTCTACCTGTGGCTTTACAAATACCTTTGTACCGTCTGCTTTTTCATAAATTCCTCCAACTTGGAATGCAGGAAATGAGTGCCCACTTGTTGGTTCAATCTGTCTTACATAGTGTTCTGGAGGAACTGCTCCATATGGACCAGCATAAACTTCATCGCTAATCTCTTTAAGTGATTTACCAGTTCTAAGCATACCCTCTGTTTGTTTTTGAGTAAGTGGACCAATAGTACTTTGACGCATTCCAACGCCAGTAGTTCCATCTTCAAATCCTGGAAGATTGCCAGCAACCATACCAGCAATTACAGGTGCATATTTTTGTGCATGTTTGGCTGGTATAACTGCTTCACCTGGAGACAGCAAGGCTGGAATAATATCTCCTGCACCTCTTGGACCAGGAACCATAGAAACACCATTAGCATATCTTTTAGGAACAGCATTTGGATTTCCTGTTGGTATTCCTGGAACACCAGAATATTGCTGTTGGGCTTCTACTGCTTGTCTATATGACCTAGTTAATTCATCTAATGCTGCTTTTTCAGAGGTAAATGTTTGACGAAGTTTGGCATGTGCTTGGTCAAGAGATGCTGCAACTGCTGCACCCTTCAACTGTTCTGTAGTCATATAACTAGTTTGTTCACCAAGAATATCTGATGGCTTAGTTGTCTTATTAATGAAACCTTTCATATTTGTAAATAGTTTCATAATATTTGCTACACCGTTTGCAATCAAACCAAATGTCATTAGTAGTACAGGACCAATACCTGCTACTGCTAAAACTAACATTGATACAAAGTTTTTAGTTCCTTCACCCAGATTATTAAAACCATCTAGAATCTTGCTTACAAATTCAATAATTGGTGTTACAGCCTTTAAGAATGCTTCTCCAACTGGAGCAAGTTTTGCTTGCATATCTTGCATAGATTTTTGAAATTTAAACATTGGAGAATCTGAAATCTTTTTCATTTCTCGTTCTGACAAGATTGCTAATTCTTCTGCTGAGTTTTTAGATAATTCTGCTACTTGAGATGCTTGGCTACCTTCGGCAATTACGTTTTGGAACAATGTTGAAAGTCTGGAAAATTGGAACTTTCCAAACATTTGTTCAATAGCACGAGCACGGTTTAGTGGGTCAAGAGTGTCTAGTGCTTTAGCAAAATCAACAACTGTTTTCTTTAGATTACCTTTATCTGCTTCAACAATACCTTTAACATTGATACCAAATCCTTGAAGAAATTTTGATGCTTTTTCTGATGGATTAATCAATGATGCCAAACCAGATTTAATTGCGTTAGCACCTTCAGATGCGTTAATTCCACCTTCTTTCATTGCTGTCATAAAGAATGCCAAATCTTTTACATCTCCACCAAGTTGTTTAACAACAGGGGCAGCCTTTGGAATAGCAGTAGTTAAATCATCAATACTGAGTGTAGTTTGGTTTTCAACTGCGTTCAAGAAGTCAATGTTTTTACCTAAATCTTCTGCTGCAACTCCAAAAGCATTTGTAAGACTAATAGTAGTTTCTAAAGCCTTTGTCTGGTCTACCCCACCTAAGATAGAAAGTTTTGCAGCATTATTTATTTGTGCAATAAGGTCTGCACCAGTTTTACCCATAGCGGCTGCCTGAGCAGCCATATCCATAGTATCTGCAACTGCAACACCATACTTTGTAAATTCATTTGCAAGACTTTGTACAGACTTAACCATCTTATTGGCTTCTTCTGTAGTTGTATTCATGTCACCATAAACACGTCTAAACTTTACAGATGCTTGTTCAATTTGCATGTATGCCTTAGCAGCAGCAGAACCCATCATTGTTAATGGGATTGTAAAACCAACCATAAGTTGGCGACCAGCCCATTGAGTATTTTTACCAAAGTTTAGAAGACTTGTAGAACCCTGTGTCATTAACTGATTAAAGAGTTGTTGTTTTTGTGCTGCAATCTGTGTTTTAGTTGCAAGATTAGTCATATCAAGTGATAGTGGCTTTACAGCAATAGCCTTCATAGCACCTGTGGCATCACGACCAAGTTTGATGTATTGGGTTTGTAGTTCTTTTACTCGTTCTTTTGCTACCTGGGTTATAGTTGCATACTCTGATTTAAACAATTTACCGAAAGTTTTTGAAGCACCGCCAGCATATCTAAAGTATTCTCCAATAGAAAATTTATTTTTTTCTAAAGATTCTGTAAATGATTCTGCACTTGTTTTTATTGTTTGAACGTTGGCTCTGAATTTTCCAGTAGCATTAATTGAGGTTATAAGATTTTGCTGCATTGCAGCAGCAGCAGAAGCATTTTGTGCACCTGCATTTCGCATTGCTTGCTGAAAGGCTGATATCTGTTGCTGTAAAAGTTTTAGTTGTGCCAGAGCGTCTGACGTATCTATATTAACTTTTATATTGGAATTGATATCAGCCATTCAACTTACACCGCTTTATTAGCCGATTAAACCACCCATTAGTGAGGCTTCACTAAGTTTAATACCAGATGCTTCTTCAACAATCTTGTATACGGTTGGTAGGTCCAAAAGTTCTTCTAGAGCCTTTGCATCCTTGGCTAGGTCTGGAGCAAATTGCTGAAGTGCAATCTGAACACATTCCATGAGAAGTGTCATAGACTTCTCGTTGTTATCTGCTACTTCTGCGATACCCTCAAATTTTGTCATAAAGGGACGTAGAAGAGAGATTTTCAATGGACGTACAGTAATACTTGTTCCGTCCAGTAGTTCTACAGTTCTTGGTTCGTTAATTGTTGTAGACATGAATCCTCCTTAAGGTTCTTATTAATTATAGCATAACACAGTCTATTTTGAAACAACTTGATAGTCAAGACCCATGCCTATGCCAAATCCTGTTTGCTGTGCTTTTACTCCTTGCAAGGCTGTTATATCATTAGGGTCTCCATTGCCAACACCACTAGTTTGTGCTGCTACCCTGGCTTTCATTGCTTCCCAAGGGTCTTCTTCTTTTTTACCGCTGGCTTCATCAAGGTCTACACCTTGCATAGCAGCAAGAAATTTCTTTTCATTATAGTCTAATTCTCTTTTTGATTCAAGAATAGCCATTAATTCTGGCATACATATGTTTGATTCTAGTTCATCGAAGTTTTTCCATATTCCAAGAACAAAAATTTCTGCTTCTAGTTTAGCCAAATCTAATGTTTTCCAAGAACCATTATCTGTTGGTGCTACTGGTATTTGTTGTACACTATTGTCTATACTACTATCTGTAGGCTGACCCATTTTGATTCCAGCAGAAATTTCTAAAACTTTATAAATTGTTGGCAAATCCATACTATCTTCAACATCTTCAATTGTTTTAATTTTAGGATAATATTGTTTCATCGCTATTTTCATACAATGAATAAGTATTTTAATAGACTCATCATCATTTTTAGTATTTTTTATTGGTTCAAATACTTCCATAAATTCTTTTAAATATTTAATCTTTAATGGACTAACCTCTAACTCTGTTCCATCAATAAGGTAAATGTATTTTGTATCATATATATTAGTAGGCATAGTCTATTATACCAAAAGAAACTGCCCCAGGTATCCCCAGGGCAGCCTCATTAGTATTCAGTTATTATTTAATTTTTAGTATGTGCGGTCTACGATTTTACCGTAAGCACCATTTGCATCTGGGAGCAAACGGAACTCTACATCAAATGTAGTTGCAGCATCACGCTTTGCAGCGACAGTTACGTTGCTAATGTTTACAACACGATATGCGACATAGACACGTTCTGATTGGTCAGTTGTTGCTACACCTGTTGCATTGTTACCAATGTTAGATAGACCAGCACCAATTGCGATGAGCGAACGCTCAACTGGGTAGTCACCTAGGTCACCTGAGAACAAGTCAATATACTTACCATGTGCAGTGCTGTTTTCAGTGCTTGTACCTGGAGTATATGTAATTGTTGCTGCGGCTGTTGTTGCAGTGTTAGTGTAACGGTTTACAGAACCACGCTGTGCAAGTGCTAGTAGCAAGTTTTCCAAAGTTGCTTCTGCTAGAGAAGTCTTTAGAGTTACCTTCATACCTGACTTGTACAACTTTGCTACGTCTAGAATTTGGTCTACCATTACCTCACCGAATGATGGGTCGAATGATAGTTCTAGACCGTTGTTAGTGTAACCTACAGATGTGTAGTTAACGTTGTTTGCAAGGGTATCCTTGTAAGACGTTGCTTCTACGAAATCTGGAGCACCACCACCAGGGTTAGTACCTGACTGGATTGTGCTGTTTACGTTTACACCGTAATTTCCAATAAAAACTGCTGCAGCACCGACTACGATGTTAGCAGCGTTTCCTCTTGTATAAGTTGCCATATTTTTTTCACCTCTTTTTCTTTAATGAAATATATGGGCGTGTGTTTCCTCTATATAAGTATAACAGCCTTTTATTATCTATCAATCATAGTGTAGTCATAATATAAAATTATCTTGTTACCAGCATAGGTTCTGGCTGTACCAAAGTTAATAATGTCACGAGTTTCTTGCAATTGGAATACCTTGAAATTGTGGAATCTAAAATTTGGTTGTATTGTTTCACCTTCTACTGTAATAGAACCTTTAGCAACACACCAAGCATTTATATCTTCTGCTGTCTCATCTTCACCATCCATAAGTCTATTAATCTTTTCAGTTATCTTAATCATGTTGATAATTGAGTTTTCTGCTGTAGCATAAAAATAATATAACAATTCTTCACATTTAATATGTGGAAATGGACTTTTACGCATACGAAGCATGCGGTCATATGTACACATGACCCCACCTGGAGGAAAATATTCTGTAAGGTCATTTATGGTTGATGGAGTTGTTGGGAAAAATGGAATTGTATCAAACCCAAGTCCTTCTAACTTTTCTTGTAGATAGGCATTTACCCATAGTACAGGTGTGTTCAAAATAGATGTAGTGGTCATTCTTCTATTCTACCACCTTTCGATATCCATTCATAGCCAACTTTGATACCCACACTTTTTCCTTGCTTTATACCAGTAGATAAGTTTGTTTTGTATGGAATTGGGTTGTTCAAATACTCTAATACCCCAGAAACATATAGATAAGATTGCTGAAAATATGTGCCAAAAAACTCATCTAAAATTCTTTCAAAACTTCCAGCAACACCGTCACCGCCAGGATTTGCAACAATTATAGGATTTTTAGTAAACACCTGAGTTCCTTCATCATTGAAAGATAAAACTTTTGCATTCTTTGGTCTGATAGTTACTGGTATCCCAGACTCCATTATTTGTGCTTTGTCATAAAACGGTTCTTTGGAGCCATTTGCAAAAGACTTTGATTGACTAAAACTATAGTTGAAAGATAAGCCAGAACTTTTAATTGTATAATCTAAATCAAATAATCTTGCTTCAGGTGAGCCAGTTTGATACCATTCATAGACATGATGCAATGTTTGTGGTTGTACTCTAGCATTAGAATCAATAAAGTTCTTCATCAATTGAATTGTAGAATGACCAAGATTATCTAAAAAATTATTTTCACCTAGTTTTACACCATCTAAAAATCCAATGGAATACTCTGCTAAATTATTTAAATCATTAAATAAATTTTTAGAATCAAATGTTACTTTCATAGGTCAGCCGCCTGGTTCTCAGAACGTCTAAGCAAAAGTTTATAGTGGTCTGTTGAACCGAAGGCACCCTGGATTGGGTTTAGAGTTGCTATTTCAAACAATGTTGACAATCCAGCACGAGTACCAGCAGATTCATTGTAGATGGATACTCCGTTTATATCTCTAATATTTGTAATAACAATATTTGTAATAGAATATAAAGAATCTGTTTGAGATTGAGTTAAATCATTCTTAACTCTACCAGAAATCATATTATCTATATTTAAATTTGCTTCTGAATTAACGTCTTTCTTATTCTTTAATCCACCAGAAGAAAAAAAGCAAGCAATAGTCCTGTCTAAAACCCATTGCTTTTTAAGATTGCCATATGCTCCAGTCTCAATAATTGGATAATAGACATCAGCAAGTAGTGGGTAGGCAAAGTCTGTTGTTTCGCATATCATAGTAGTCCTGGTTTAATTAGTGTTCCCTTGTAGTTGCTAAGGATTTTATCAACAATCATGTTTCCAGTGCCCTCCAAAAATTGTGGTGCGAACTTAACGTCAAAAGAATCTGTGCTGTATTCTGTAACAAATCTATTGTAGTAATCGTTTCTACCACACTTGATATCCTCAATAAGCATTTTAATAGCAATTTCAACATCTGGTGGAATAGCCTTGAATCCAGCATCTACAATAAAGATATAGTCATAACCCTTTGGGAAAGCAATAGGATAGAATCCATAATATCCAATGTCTCCAACTCCAGATAGAATATTTAGTGGTGTTTGTTCCATTCTATTATATTCACCAAATTCCATACGCATAATTGCTGAGTTATCTAATGATGGTCTATATTGATATGTCCAAACTGATTCTACACCACCACGAGTTGTTATTGCTTCATTATCTGTGGCACCAACATATGTATTGTCCAAGGTAAATGTCGTTGCTGTTGGTGTTCCAGTAAGAGTAAAAGTTCCATTAAATTTAGTTGGAGTTACTCCAGAAATCGTTACACTTTGACCAGATTGAAAACCATGTGTAATGGTTGTTGTGAGTGTTAAAACACCACTAGTAACATCAACATTTTGAACAGAAATACCGATTGGTGTATTTTCTGCATCGTATACAAGTACGTTATTTTCGTATACTTTAAGAACACGGTTTACTGGGTGCCATACAGGGAAGTAATCGTTACCCTCGCCTATACGCTGAATAATAAGTTTGTGGTTATAGAAAGCACCACCATTGCCAGAACCTTCCATAAGATAGGTATCAATAATAGAACGAGCAATGATTTCATATTCCTGATAAGCAAGAATATCTGCTGTTGTTGTAGCCAATAAATTTGGGTCTACATATGGACGATAGATTGTTAGGTTTGATTCTAGTACAATTTCTCCATAAATATCTGTTTCATAAATTTTTACAGAAAAGTCACGGTCATATTGAGCCTTTGCTCGTGGAATAGTATAGGTAACTTGCTTACTTGCATTTGATGTTAATGTAGTTCTTTCTAGAGAGTGGTCAACCATATCTTCTACCTCAAAGATGTATGTTGCATTAGCAGTTGGTACATCCCATTTAGTAGAAATTGGATATGGTGGTACTCTTAGAACTTCCATTTAGCCAAACGCCTCCATTAGTTCTTCTGGAGTTGCCAAACGAATACCCTTCTGTTGTAGCCAAAATTCAGCATGTTTATTTCCAATGATATTGTATCCCATGTTAATATTTCCATAGCCATCTGCATAAACATTTCTATTTGAAAAAATTGCTACTTTATTTAGTGGTACTTGTGAAACCTGATTAGAAGATGGTTCATTTTGAAGTCCACCAGTTGTTGTAGTTGAACCCATTACTCCATCGCCATTATATCCTAATGTTGGAACACTTTTAATAACTTGTGGGGTTGTTTCATTATTTTCGGTCATGCAAAATCCTCCTAGATTTATTTCAATTATACCAGATAAATATAGAAAGGGGGTAGAGAAATAAATCCCTACCCCCATTCAAAGGTAACGCTAAGACAGATTACTCTGCAGCAGCGTCTGCGAATGCAACTGCATCTAGTTCTTCCCAGGCAATACCGAAACGAACGAAGACAGTGTATTCAATTGTATCCTTCTTTGGAACGTAGAAACGGTTCACAGTGATATCTCTCTGGAAGCCCCAAATACGGTTCTGTGGGAACGTTAGGTCAACGAATCCTGCAGGGTAGTAAGGAACTTCAAGAACAGGAACACCTAGAACACGAGTCTGACGTGCACCACCGAAAGTCTGGTTTGCACCACCAATGAATTCATTACGAGTATTCTCGGTAGAACCAATGGTAGAGTAAACAGTAGCATTGTTCTTAACGATGTTCGCAAATGTGTCTGTACCAGCATAGAACTTTAGTCCGTTGGTAATAGCACGATATCTACGAGGCATAGCCAAGATAAGTGACTGTAGTCTTTCAGTTGTCCAGTCAGTGAACGCAGTATTAGACCCAACTAGAGTTGAGTTAATTACTTCGTGTGCACTTCCAGGATTGTTTGTAGGCTGAAGGCTTGGATTAGTCTTCTCCTGGTTGATGAATCCATTCATAATGCTAAGGAAGTTACCTGTAGAACCATCGCCATTAATAGCAAGGTCCTCGATATCGTTACCGAAAGCATTAGTCATTAGACGAACCAAGTGGTCTTCTAGAGCAGCACCCTCGATGTTATCTTCGAGTGACTCTGAGGAAACTTCCCAGTCTAGACGAATCTTCTTTGTTGTTAGTTCAACCTTAGAGAAGGTGGCACCTGTGTTAGTATATGTTGAAACACCCTGGCTTGCAGCACGAATAACACGGTCTCCCACGTTAATCTTCTCAAGTTCCATTGTGTTTGCTCGCATAGTAACTCTGCGTCCATCTTGTGCAAGTGTAGTTGCGTCCCAAACATAGTCGATAAATCGTCTTGCCTGTTCAGGGCGTAGGATACCAGTACCTGTATAAGTTGGAGATGCAGTTCTAGATGGGTTAACAGCGTTAGGACCGCTTAGGTCACCAAAGTTTGCTGTTGGACTGTTACCTAGATAAGTACCGTGCTCAGAGAACGCACCAGTACCGTTTGTTGTGGTACCAGTTGCTCCGAAAGCACCTTCTGCGTTTGGATAACCAGCACCTGTTGCTGCTGGCATATTTTTGATAATTTCTTCTGACATTTTATTTTTCACCTCCTAAGTGAATTATTTTAGTAAATCGGATGTTGTGAGGAAACTTCCGCCCCATACTGATTTTTCCACCAGTACTGGTTCCTGAATGACCTCACCGAGGTCACCAGACTTACGGAAAGCGGTGTCTGCCTCAACAGCATCGATACGCTTTCCAAGATTTGTGAAGTCTGATTCTGCATCTGCAACTGCTGCTGATACATAACCTACTGACTTCTTTAGTTCAGCAAGTTCAGAAACTAGTGATGCATTTGCATCTGCTAGTGACTTAATAATTGCTGAGATATCGCTAAAGGCTGTTGTAACTGTTGCACCTAGTTCATTAACTGCCTTAGCAATTACTTCTTCTGAACCTGGAACAACGTCTTCTACAACTTCTTCTACATGTGCTGGCTCGGCTACTGGAGCCTCTTCAACAACTTCTTCTGTAGCAGGAGCGTCAACTACAACTTCTGCCTCTGGAGCGACATCTACGACTTTATCATTTACGATTTCATCTGACATGTTATCATTCTCCTTTTTAATAGTCTTAGAAGTATTAATGCCTTTAGCACTATCTACTAAGAACTTTATCATGTTAAGTTTGTCATTATCTGACTTCTCAACAAAACCTATATTCTGCATTTGGTTTCCATTTACTGGACTTACAGCAGATTCTTCTTCTGAGATTGTTACCAATCCTGATTCTTTGTCCCAGAATACATTTTCTAGAACTGTTTGTGTACCCTCTCCAACAACAGTATCAACACCATCTACCTTCTCAACAGAAAGTATATTGGCAAACTGATTTGCTGGACTATCCACCAATGAAAGTTCAACCAAATCATAATCCTTGATAATGCGGATAGCAGAATCGCTCTTTTCATCATAGCCATCATCCCACTTATTCATTTTACCGCCAATAGAGAAACCTGTGTAGGTTCCATCTAGAACTTTTTCCCATGCATCCTGAGCACCCTTTGAAACATATGCTGATACATAGATACCCTGATAGAACTTCTTTGTCTCTGGGTCAAAGTACTTGTCTTCTTTAAATGCCACCATTTTACCTACTGCTTTTGGTTGGTGCATTTCACGAATGTTACCACGGAACTTAGAGAAGGCTGATAGAGATGCTTCTGGGGTAACGATGTCATTTTGCTTGTCAATGTTATCAAGCGTAGCAAAACCAGATACAATTCTACGTTCTGCGTCTACCTTGGTAAGAGGCATAGAGATACGGACATTATTTCCGTCAATGTCAAAATGTGCCTTCTGAATACTCATACTACTAATTATAGCCCCTTTTTATGAAAGTGTTATAGAAATGTTATTATACCACTTTTTTAAGAGGAGCGTCTCCCCTCACCCTTTGGATTTCTACCAGAAGTAGTTGCAGTATTATCTGCTTGAGCCTGTTGGCGTTGTGCATCACGCTCTCTATTACCTGCATTATTTGCATTTGAGTCTGCTGCTTGACGAGCAGTTGGCTGAATCATAGAATCACTTTCAGAGCGTTCTGGTAGATTAAGAAGTTCACGAGCCTCGTTAGGAACCATAATCTGATTCTTAACATAGTTAGTAAGAATCTGTGACTGAGCCAATTCATCTGTAAGAGTGAGTTCATTAAATTTAAATTCTAGAATATCTGTCTTTTCACGAATAATTTTGTTAAGAATCTTTTCAAGATTACGCTGTGCAGGTCTAGCAACCTGTTCTTTGAATGTGCGGTCTTGTGCTAGTGAGTCTGCAATTGTTGATGAACTGCTACCGCCAAGTTTTGATAGTGGAACTTGATGTGCTACTAGGATATCATCACGATTCTGCTCACGGTATTTTGTAAATGAGCCTTCTTGAACTCCAGCCTCGATAGGCTCCATCTTAAACTCAACCTTATTACTCTCTGTATCTCCTGGGAGTGGAATATAAAGAGTTCTATGTGACTGTCCTTTTAGACCAGTTTGTAGAAAACGGAATAGTTTATCTTCTGCTTCCTGTGTAAGTTGAGCACCCTTTAAGGTAACAATATAACGAGGAACAGCCTTGTTATTAAAATAATCAATGTTATATTGTGTGGCTAGAGCATCTCCAACCAATGCTGGCATAGCAGCAATTACATCAGGTACTCCATAGAAAGTATTTAGTGGTGAATATTCCTTAATATGAATAATCTCATTAGGTCTTGGGTCATCTGTAATATAGTTTACATTCTTTGCCCCAAAATTACGGAAATATACTACCTTGTTGGCAATGATTTGAACATATCCATCACGAAGTCTGCGTACACGCATTGTAGCGGCAGGAATGTGACCAATATAGCCAATCTCACCTGCAACAGTTCTGCCTACTTCAATATATCCATTACCCATTGTGTGAACATCTGTAAATACTTTTTCAAGTACAGATGAAAAAGATTCATCTTGGTTTAGGCTTTCTAGCCAATCCTTTAGTTGAACCTTAAGTCTTTCGATACGCTTACGAGCACGAGCCATTTGGTCTGCTGAAGCAGCCTCTAATTTCAAACTAGTCTTATCTGAAACAATAAAGTCGTATCCAAGACCAACGGTATTCTCAACCTTTGCATCAATAGCAGCGTGGTTAGCAAATGATGTATCATAGTAACTTGCCAATTCATATGGGTTATATGGTGGAGTGATGACATCAAATAGTCCGTATGCATTACGGAATACTACACCTGGATTAATTGCATTTGAGCGAGCACCATTATTACCCATTTGAACTGCACCAGCAGATTCTAAATATGCGTCATCGCCTAAAGCCTTAAACATTCTAGCACTTCTACGCTTAAAGTTTGTGTTCATTCCGCTAAATGATTTGATTTCATCCCAAGACTTGATAAAAGGGTCTAGGTCTTCAAATTCGTTTTTAATTACTTGTGCCTCATCTAAGCGAGCAGGAGTATTGGCATATTCATAGTAATTCATTAGTCATCACTTCCAAATTGGTCAAATGTCTTTTTAGCATCAACAATAGCACCAAGGTCTGTTTCCGAAGGAATATATCCTTGAGCCATGCGGTCAATCTGCTCACTGTATTCTTCATCTGATACCTTGCGAACATTTGCATAGAATAGAGGTCTTCCATCTGGGAATCCGAGCCATCTAGCCTCGTTACGAAGTAGTTCAACTCTTGATTCGTCACCACGCATGGAGTCAATGCTTAGTGCATTTCCCTGGTCATCTGTTAAAACTTTGCCAGAACGCAACTGCCAAACATAAATACCATAATCAGAAAATGGTTCTTCTACTACAGAAACCTTTGTTTTGCCAATTTGGTTGGGCATGACTTGACCAATATCTTTGTTAACATCTATATTCATAACCACTAGTATACCACATTATGTGGCACTGTATATACTTGATTGTTTTATTAGTCCTACTAATACTTCTCCATGTTTACCAGTTATAGTCAATCCAGAAGTGCTTTCATTATTTGATATGTTTGTTTTTGAAACCCCAGCATATGTGTCATATATTTGTGAAAGACTAACAGGAAGATTAGACTTATCTCCCATTGTATTTAAATCTAACCAAGTGGCTGAAGCATTATTCCAAGTGTTCCAAGTATATTGAGCACTTGATGTATTGTTAGAAATGATTGGATTCAATACATTAAACCAAGTTCTTAATTTTTTGCTGTTAAGTATTCTGCTTTGAGATAATGAATAAAAAGATATATTGTCAATAGATATTGGTGATTTGACTACTAGTTTGCCTGTATATGAGTTAAAATCTAGTGGTTCTATAAAATTAATCCCCAGAATACCCCACTCATTTAGTGTCATTGTGGCTTCTTTTACAAGTTCACCATTCCAATAAAAGTATACGTTTTCATCTATGATGGCTGAAGAATATGAATAGTTTGTTGTTGTGTATAATCTAACTCTTTGTGAGTTTGAGGCTATTAGTGAAGATGATAGTGTTGGAGATGTGTCTAATGCTTCCATAACAAAATTTATAGTTTTTGTTCTTGTTTCTATTGAAAATATTGTTCCAAGTGTTGGATATTCTAAATAGTTACTTGTAGTTGTATTTTTTGTAAATGGGAACTGATAATTAATAAACATTTGCATTCCGCTTAGTGTGTAGTTTGCAGTTGCATTTTCATTTATGGAAACATAAAATCCCCTGTCATTTGTAAAATCTCCAACTAATTTTATTCCAGATTGTGGAGTCAGGTTTAGGTAAGAACTACTTTGTTTATCAATAAGAAATGGATTTGTTTGGGTATAGTCATATGCTGAACCAGTATAATAATATGGAGTAATGCTAGTTCCAGTTTTAGTTCCAATTTTATTTTTTAAAGATGTTCCAGTGTTTAAGGCTTGTGAGGCAAACTGCAAATATTTTATTTGAACTGGATTAATTATAGATGTTGGAAGATGTATATCTAAATGAACAACAATGGCATATTTTGTAAAATCTATAGATGGTGGCAAGTATATGATTGTTCTGTCATTTATTTCATACTTTGTTGTTGACCAACCACCTGAAGGAGTAATTGTGTTTTTTGAATCTAATGCTACAGTTGTTGCAAAAGATGATAGGTCTAGATTGGGACCTGTAGACGTTGTAATATCTTGGAAAGTAATGTAGTTGTTTAACCCAGAACCATCACTTATATAAAATGATACTCCAGTTCCAGATGATAGTATATTTTTTGTATAGTCAATATTATATTGCAAAAATGACAAATTGTAAACCTGATTACTAGAACCATCAAGCACTTTCTTTGCAAGCAATGTTAACGGAATATAGTCTTGCCAGTAACACGCTGAACCAATATCAAAGCCCAAACCTTTATTAAACATTAATGAATAACTTGAAAGATTGTCATATTTAGATAACCAAGAAATTGCTGGCAAGGCAATGAAAGTACCATTGGCATTAATTTGAGATGAAAAATTATTTAAATTACGTTTATTATCGAATGAAACCCTAACAACAGATTCTTCATAAAAATATGTGTTTGCAGTATTTTCGTCTCCACCAAAATAAACTATAACATCATCTTGATTAGAAAACAAAGTACTATTTAGATTTGCGTCTGGATAAGTTGTTGTAAACTTATCTATATCTATTCCAACAAAAAATACATTGTTTGCATCTCTTGTTATTGTTGTTGTAGCAGCAGAAAGAGTTGTTTCTGTTATACCAGCATCATTACTATATTTATAATATATGCTATTATTTTGTGTTGTTATATTTAAATAGTTATTCGTATTTTTATTTGTAAATTTAAAAATAAGTTTTTCGGTTGCACTTGATGGTGCTTTTAAAATTGCGTGGATACCTTTTACTGCTTCGTTTAAAACATTCAATGAGTCAAACCTTATATATGTTTTATCATATGTAGATATTGGTTTTAATTTAAATTCATTATATGTTGGAGGCAAAGCAGTATTTGCTGTTTCTAAAGTATTTTTTGAAAATGTGGTTTCTGTAAATATAAAGTTAGGTAGTGAATATGTTGGAGAAGAAAGGGCATTATTTTTTTCAACAAAATTACTTAACAAACCATGTTTCCATTTACCAGTTTCTGGATAGTTATAGTCATTTGAATAGTTTGCTTTTGTATAGTCAATTGTAACTGTTGATGAGTCATACTGTGAATTTATGTCTTCTGGTACTCTAGTTCCGATGCCGCTGACAAAATTTACTAATGCTTGTGTGTTTGAAAATTGATAAGGATATATTGATACAGAGTCTATTTGAATTTGTTGATATTCTGAACCAATTGCAATCCAGTCTGTTAGTGATGATTCTGTAGCAAGGGTATCTAGGTCAGTTGACTCTAGCGATAGTGATATTGCATCTTCACCATTAACAAATAACTTTATAAAGTTTTTACTATATGTAATTTGAAGCAACATGGGTCTATTCCAATATCCAACATAGTGATACCCAATCTTGTCTCCAAGTTGTAAAATAATGCTGTTATTAGAAACATATAGCCCATTGCCACTTTTTTCAGATGCTAGTCCAAGTATTTTATTTCTACTTATACCATCTTGGTCTGGCAATGTCCATTTTTGATAATTTAGTTTTATCCAAAATTCAAAAGTGTATTCTTTATTCTTGCCTTTTTTATTTAAAAATCCAAATGCTGGAAACAGCATTGACGCTGGTTGATAGGTTGTTCCAGATGTTTCATAAGAAAATGATATAGACTTATCTGACCCCATCGCTAATGGTATGGTAGAACCTCTTGCAAATATTTTTTTATCATCCGACAAGTAGTAGGCACTATATTGATTATTTCCATAGTCTTTTGTTTCATAACCTTTTTGTGAAGTAAATCCTGTTATTGATGATAGAGTTGTTAAAGATGTTGTTTGAATACCCAGAGAGTATTGATTAAATTCTTCTGATAAATGCCCTACCGTTAATCCATTAATCCAAAATTCATTATCTACCGCTGTTCCAGAATAATTTATTTTAATATATACTTTAGCACCTGTAACGCTGGTAAAAAAAGTATTTGAAATAAAAGCCCAGTCTTGATATACAGATGGATAGTATGTTGCAAAAACTGGAGAAGATGCACCAATCTTGTAGCCAATATCTACGCTTGTTATGTTTAAACTACCTACATATAGATAAAATCCAATACAAAATGAGGTTGTTGAGTTTGTAAAGGTTGCTGTACTAGTTGCTGTTATTGAACCACTTCCAGCAGCACTTAATAGTTTAGTTGTTGCACTTGATGCAAACGGTGCTGATGTTGATGGAGTATAGGAAGTTGCTGTATCCGTAGAAGATATAGTCCAGCCACTACTAAGATTTCTGGTGGCATCTGATATCAAAGAGATATAGTCAACTGAATCATCCAGTGACCATGTGGCGATTGGATGCTGTGCAAATATCTTTTCAGAATAGATGTTGGAGATTGATGACATATCTACTATTCTACCACATAAGAAAATACCCTGCCAAGTTAATGACAGGGTATCTTACTTATTTAGTTTTTATCTGGAATCTTGATTTCACAGTAATCGGTGGTACAGTAGGCTTCGCCTTGTGCTTCCAGATTGTCTACTCCATCATAGATAGCGGAGAAATCAATCTTTGCCAATCTACCGATGTAGTAGTCATAGTCATCTTCTGAAATTTCTGTATATGGCTGTTGTGGATAGACATCATTACCCATTGATAGGAATGATACTGCCTTCAACTGACCTTCATACATGTTTAGAACAGAAGTGATATGTTGTGTTTCTTTTTCCTTGTCAAATGACAGGGTTACAGAAACTCCATTGTCAGACCAGTACTTCTGGGCGGTAGCAGCAAGTGCTGTCTTCTCAAATAGAGTGACATCTTTTTCTGCTCTCTTGTGTCCAGATGCAATTGGGAAATAGACTACGGAAGTATTTGCTGATACAAGGTCTGCTTCAATCTTATACCCTGCTGCCTTAAACAAGTGTAGCATTGGGTCTTGGTTGCTAAAGCGGATTGCTCTTAGATAGAACTTTCCCCCTGGACCCCAGTGAACACCAGGGGTAGCACCAGAAAGAATTGACACAGAACCAGATGGCTTAACTGTAGTTACACGAATTGATTCACGAACACATAGCCATTCTGAATACTTATTGTCATAGAAGCGAATCTTCTTATAGCCCTCATCCATCCAATTACGGACAGTTGGAAGACCATGCTCATCAGCAAATGATGCGATACCAGTTAGAGATGTTCCAATTCTACGGTTTCTCTGCATGATACCGTTGGTCTGTTGCCAGTGTGTAGGAAGAAGTGTAACTGTCTTACCATACAGATAGGCAAACTTCAATGTACGCAAGAAGTCTTCCTTTGAATCGTGACGATTTAGATGAACTTCTACAAGTGTACATAGTTCATATGATTCCAATGGCTGTTCTGCACATGGATTGAATCCCATAACACGGAAATCCTTTCCATCTGGAGCATCAGCCAAGCGACCATAGTTTCTAGCAACATCTAGCCAAATAAAACCTGGCTCTCCATTGTCAGCAATTCGGTCAACATATTTTGAGTAATCCATGCCAACAGTTGCAGAAACTGAATTGTTTGACATCCAAGCCCATCCTGGATTCTCTGGGTCGTAAGAGTTACGCTCAGGGAATACTTCTGGATTCTTTAGGTTTAGGAAGTCTTCGTCTCCTTCTGCCCCCAAAGCAAGAGTAGCAGAACGTCTGACGTTACCAGATACCACACAAGTACCAATAAGATTAACTAGGTCAACAATGGCACGAGCATCTAGTGTCTCTCCTGTTCTATAACCTAGAACGTGAGAAATTCTTTCATGTAGTTTGATTAGTGGACCAGGACCAGATGCTACACCACCAAATCCCTTGATTGGTGCACCTTCTGGACGAACCTCTGAATAGTCAAACTTTTGGATATTTTGACCTGCACGAAGATATGAGTTGATTAGCAAACGAGTTGCTTCTACCCATCCTTCACGAGTATCAGGTACAACATAAGTAACTTCTGGTTCTGTTGGTTGATAGATAGCAAAGTTCTTATCTTTACCGATGGTATCAAAGCCAACACCAATGCCTAGCATAAGAGCATCCATTACCCATGCAAACAAGGCACCTGGGTCATTCTTATCTAGGTCTTTTGTAGATACCATTGCACAATTCTGCAAAGCAGCAGAGTTACGCTTCTCCATTGTGAGTGGTGTTCCAAATGTCCACATTCCACGACCTGGAGGTGTCCATTTTAGATTGAACATACGGTCAAATGCTTCTTGTGCTGACTTTTGTGCTTTATAATCGTTCCATGGGAGACGGTTCTCCTTTGCATGGTTTTTCTGTACAGAGTACATACCTTCAATAACTCTGCGTACAACTTCGTACCAGCGTTCTTTAGTTCCATCATCTTTGACTCGTGAGTAGGTGCGAACAAAGGTAATTTCACCTAGTGCGTTGCCACCTGCATCCAAGAATCCAAAGGGTGATTCCAATGATTTGTACTTTTCGACAAAATCTGTTGGGAGTGTAAATGAGAAAAATTCTGACATAGTGTTTCCACCTTTCCATAACTGTGATGTATAAAGTATACCACAGTTTTAAGAAAAGTCAAACACTATGGTCCAAGATATTCAACAATAAAATAAAGTGGTATGTTTCCACCTGCTGCAAGAGGTTGTGCGGTTCCGCTATCTTGAAATGCTATAAGTTGCAGGGTATCATTTGCTGCTAATTTAATTGAAGGAATAGATAGGCTCTGCCTTGTTCCGCTAACAGCAGATACAAGTTGTGAGTGAAGGCTTGTTACCCCATTCTTAAGAATCCAAATACCTCTTCTTCCAGTAGTATTTGTATCCCACCTGATTGCACCAGAAATAGAATATCTACCAGAAACAAGGCAATTTATAGTATTGAAAGAAGTTAAAGTAAATACATTTGTATTTGTATTTTCGGTGGTTGTCCACTGACTAGCAAGGGTTGAAGTACCAACTGCATCTCCAGAACCACCAGATGTTATTGATTGAACACTTCCAGTATTTGTTAATTCGATTCTATCATTAATAACTATACCCTTTAGGCTTGCCCATAAAGTTGAACCATCACCAATTTTAAGAATTCTGTTTGTTGTATCATAACCCAATTCACCAGCAGAAAGGGCATTTACAGCACTAGACCATTCTGATGCTGTTCCCCTTTTCTGCTGTTGAACTGTCATGTTATTCTGCTACTACTGGCTCTGGCAGGGCATCAAGTTCATCTTGATAAACTTTAATTGCATTAGCAAGAAGTTCAAGAGTCTTTTCTGATTGAGATGCACTTTCTGCATCTTCTGCCAAGTGAGCGACCTTCTTATTTAGTTGGTGCTGGTAAGCCTCAACAGCAAACTGTTGTAGTCTTTGTGATAGAACAGACCTCTTTTGGTCTGAATCCAAATATGAATCAATGTTAATAGACATGATTTTCCTTTCGGTTAGTGTATATAAATTATAGCACAGATATGTACTTTTTAGTTAATTCGTGGTATAATTAATATGAACACCCTTCAAAAAGGTGTTTTTCCGTTAAGGAGGAAAATATGAATAATTTAAAAATCAAAAGATTACTCGCCACAGGAATTTTAAGTTTAACGCTTACTGGTTGTGTTACCCCTCAAGCCAGTGCT
>Ga0214921_10000898_pt1 | contig 52927 bp, 53 predicted proteins | sample LL1505_MetaG_FD_177992 | JGI IMG/M metagenome (GOLD analysis project Ga0214921, IMG submission 177992) | Freshwater microbial communities from Lake Lanier, Atlanta, Georgia, United States - LL-1505 | ecosystem: Environmental > Aquatic > Freshwater > Lake | place: USA: Georgia | collected... | reverse complement strand
ACCACAAGTGCAACCACAAGTGCAACCACAAGTGCAACCACAAGTGCAACCACAAGTGCAACCACAAGTGCAACCACAAGTGCAACCACAAGTGCAACCACAAGTGCAACCACAAGTGCAACCACAACCACAAGTGCAACAATTAGTTGAAGAAGAAGAAGAAGATGATGATTTGTCAAGTTTAGCGGAGCCTATTCCATTAAGGCCAAAAGAAATTTAAAGATAAAAAAATATAATATATATTATGAATAAACTAAGTAAGATATATTATATTTTATACAATAGATTATTAACTGATGAGACGAGAAGAAAAAAGTTTAAAATGTTGTGTGTATTTATGTTTGGGTGTGTATGTGGGTTTATTAGTAAGTTTGTGGGTAAGAAATGTAAGGGGGAAATAGAAATTAGAAACAAGTTGGCGTTATTGGATAAGAAGAATGAGGAGTTGGTGGAGTTGAATAATAATTTAGAAAATGTGAAGAGTATGTTATATGAATTAAGGGAGCAATTGGAAGAAAAAAAGATGAATTGTTGATAAATTTGATATTTATTTTTAGGTGGTGTTAAGATTAAGATTTTTTATTTAGATAAGTTTAACGAGATAAGAACCGTCAAAGTGTTGATTTGTTTTACGTAAGAGTATGTTAGAATTGGGTGGCCAGGAGATTTCCAAGAATGTATTAGTGGAGTGTCCTGGAGATGCGGTAATTCTTACGATGTGTGGATTTTTATAACTTTCACTTTTGGTGATATTAAAAATGGCGGAAGGTCCGTTAAGTACGGTATTAGTTATAGTGATCATGAAGCTTCCTTTAACGTTGGTAGATAATGTTGAATTAGTTGTATTGTTTAAGGATATATTAAAAACTGTACCGAGTTGATCTATGTAAAATTTAGTGGCGGCGTCTTGATTATCGATTGGATTTTGTACATTTGTGATGGGTGTGTAATTTCCAAGTGGGCTTAACATGTTGATTGTACAGGCTTGTAATGATGAAGCGGAGATGGTTGTATTAGATACTGTTGAATTGACGAGTTGTGAGCCGTCGAAAAAGCCATTACCTTCAAAAAATACGGACATAATATTTCTACTAATAAATGGATATAAAATAGTTTTAATATTTGCACGTGGTGAGTAAAAAAAAGTGAAAAAAAAGTAGATTTAACATGGTTTAATAGTAGGATGTCTTTTATTAACAAGAGTGTTAATTTTTCGCAGACGGATATGTTGAAGAAGGATTTTTTATTACCTTTATTAGAAAAATATAATATGCACATGTTGATACACGGTGCATATGATACGAATGTTATTATGAATTTGGAGTCACAGATGATATCGGATGTTTTAATACCGAATAATAATAAAAAGATGTATTTATATGTTACGAATAAGTGTATAGTAGATGGTAGTAAAGATTTGTATAACATATTATATTTTTTTCCGGATGAGTTTAGTGAGATGTGGTATAAGAAAAATGGTTATAGTTTAGAGAATATGATATCGGATTTTTATTTAGAAATTGATTATGTATTTAATGATAGTTATTTATTTGAGGGTTATTTGTATAAAAATGGTGATAAGATGGATTTTTTAATAACGGATGTATTAATGAAGAATGATAGTGTTGTGATGTGTGATTATGGATTAAGATATGCGATGTTGAGTGAAATTTTATTTTATGATATAAAAAGGCCGTTAAAGGATTTAAATAATCATATTAGTATAAATATTCATCCTATAGTATTAAAATCTAGTGAGATGTTGATAAAGATATTGAAATCTAATTTTATATACAAGGATCAATTATGTTGTGTTGAGCATGTTGTGAATTATAGAAAAAAGAGATATGTGGAGGATGTTATGGAGAATAAGAGAGGTTTTAAAAAGATAGAAAAGAGTAAATATACTGATGTGTATAATGTATATAATGATAAAACAAATGATAAAGAAGGTATATTGTATATAAAGGGTATAAAGGAATCAAAAAAGTTGAGAGAATTATTTAAAGTGGGTGATGAGAGGGTGGTATTAGAGTGTTTATATAATATAAAATTTTCAAAATGGGAGCCTATTTTTTAGATTGTATCATATTTATTAATACGTGTCCATTTATTACAGATCCATTTATTACCAGATGTAATTGGATTTCCTGCATGTAAAGATTCATTTAATATTGTGCCATTTTTATTAGTTGTATAGAAAAAGACTGCTTTACCTTTTTCAGGTTTGACGGTTTTATTAATATTAGGAAAAACAGTTTCGCCGCCTGTAAAATCATCATTTAAATATATAAGTAGTGTGCCATATCTAGGTCCAGATGATCCATTCATTCGTTTACAAAATTCCGGGTTACCTATACAAGCATCGTAATGTGGATTAAAGAATCCGCCAGTGGGATATTTGACGACTTGTAAGAGTTCTTGATTTTCTATAGGTTTATTACATATACGAGAAGTAAGAGTGGATATTTTGTTGACTATATCATCATTTTCGTTTGTTAACCAGCATTGTTCACTTGTTCGGTGATTTTCTAATACATCATCTGAATTTTCAGTGTATACTTTACTTGGGATTAATTGAGTGGATGCGATTTGTATAAGTTTATCACATTCTTCGTGTGTTAAAAAGTTGGGTATTTCAGTAACAGTATAATTTTCTTTTTTTGAATAAAATGTATAATATGCAAAAATTATGGGTGGTATACATATAAGAATGGATAAAACAATAAACATGATAGCAATAGGATCTTCTTTAGAAAAGTTCATTTGTTATAAATATATTATAAAGTTGGAAAATATAATTGAAAAATATAATTGAAAAATATAATTGAAAAATAAAAAAATTTGAGATTTTTATTTTATTTAGAATAATTAATACAATGATATATAATAATAGTAATTTAGTAAATACTGAATTTGAAAAGGTTAATTTTAGGGAAAATAATAGAACATTAGATGATCCTTGTGCGATTCAACAAAGGGATGGAGATAATGGTAAAAAATTAAAATACATGACGAGTACATTTCGTGAATTAATTGAAGCAAAGGATAATTTAAATTATTTTGGTATGACGATGAGGGATCAATTATTTGTACCTTCAGAAAAGGTGGATAAATATTCAGAGATGTTGAATGGTAAGAGTGGGAATTTATTAACACAATGTAATACTAGAAATGGGTTTGGTCAATTGCCATTTCCTACGATGCCGAGTAAATATCAATTATCAAGAGGGGATGTTCAAATTGAAGATTCTATGAAGAATTTAATAGAGGTAAATAAGAATAGTTGTAATCCAAGGGATGATGATTTTTATAGTAGATATTTTTATATTTTTGATGATAAGCAAGGTATTGATACGCCAGATGCATTAAAATCAGTAGAAATTGATGATTTTGGTAAAAGAGGTGGTATTAATACGCGTTTTACATCATTAGGAGCTGGTGTTTATAAAAAGCCAAGGGATTTAATTTAATTAATTTATTTTATAAAATGTTATAAAAAATTATAAAATAAAGATGAAGTAATTAATAAACATTTCTTTGAAGTAAAAGTGCTCTTTTTTTTTCTAATGTAATTATTCTGAAAACAAATGTATGTTGTAAACTTTTATTAGGTGGAGATGAATCTGCTCCAAAATCAAATAATGTACCATCGTGTTTAGTAACAGATATGGTTAATTTTTGTAAACTGGCTTTTGGAGTATGAAAAATTTTAGGAGTATTTTCATGAATTTTTTTATCAAGTGCAATAAAATATCCATCACTTGTACAAGGTGATGCCATAGTTAAAAAAGCAAATGATTCGGCAATATTAGGGTCATTTGATATCATTACATCATTTATTTCTTCTAATTTTAATAACAAGTATGGTTCTTGTGTAACATTATTAACATTTGGAATAAGTCCTTGGATAAGTTCAATACTATGTATATTCTTAAATTCATTGGGTAATTCTATTGCATATTGACTAATATTAGGAAATAATGTTGCATTTCTACTTTTAGACGTAATAAATACGAAATTAATTTTCTTTTCGTATTCAATATCTGTTTCTTGTTGTACACTAAAAGGTATATTAGATGTTTTATCAAAAACATTGTTAAAATTGTTTTGATTAAATTGATTAGAGTTGTATTCTTTCGGAAATTGTTGTTGATGTTGTGTTTTATTTAAATTACTATAATAGTTTGCATCAAAACGATCGGATCGATTAGCCATTCTATATACTTTATATACATAAAAAAAAATAATTTTAAATACATTTAAACAATATTATATGAATGATTATTTAGTTGATATTATAGAATTAAATAGTTATGATGAATGTTGTATATGTTTAAATACATTGGATAAAAAGGATGAAGATGATGTATTATTAAAGTTGGGATGTTGTAAAAAGATGTTACATAAGGGGTGTTTAATATCGTGGATGTGTTATGGTAATTATACAGAGTTGAAATGTCCGATGTGCAGAAGTGTTATATTAAATATAACAAGTTTAGTGTTATTAAAAGATATATGTGATATGAATAAACAATTAAATAATAATACATTGATGATGATAGATGAGTATTATAAAAATGACGAGATGTATGGTGAATATATAAGAAGAAGGGATATAAATGGAACGGGTGATTATTATAGAATAGACAAGACAATTATATATTCTGCTGTAGTATGTCTTATTATATTAATGTTAACTCTAGGATGTTTGTGTATTTATAGTGTAAAACGGCAATGAATATTATAAAATGAAAAATAAAAACAAAAATGAAATTGTTAATGTTTTTGTTTTGTATATCTTTTTTAATAGTGGTATTTTTTTGTTATGATTATTATTATGTATATAATTATATAGTAAATGAGTTGAATAAACAAAAGGAACGTAATGGTATGATTCTACCTATAAAACAGAGAGCGTATATATTATCAATAAAATCAACATGTACAATGAGTTTATGTGGTATATATTTTAATTATATGTTTTGTAAAGCTGGTTTAAATATAGATGTTTACATGGATTCATTAGGTGTATTTTCAAATACAATAGGATATGTATTGGTATTAAATTTTATATCATATTTAATGATGGATTGTTATATGGGATATAATAATTATCCAATATATATGAATACATTAGCTGGATATATACATCATAGTGTATATATTGTTATTAATATATGTGCGTTATATACGGGGTTGTATCCATATTATTTGATATATATGATATTAGAAATACCATCTGTTTTATTAAATATAGGGAGTTATGATGCAAAGTGGAGGAATGATAGATTATTTGGTATTGTATTTTTTACGACACGTATAGTATATCATATATATTTAACATATGTATTATGGAATATAGTGATAATAAGAAATTTTGCATTGCCTATTTTATGTGTGCATATATATTGGTTTAAAAATTGGTTTACAAAGTATGGAATTTCAATATTAAAAAATAATTAGAAAATATATATTATTATTATATAGTATATATTTTTTATATAGTATATATATATTTAATGAAACTTGGCCCAATATTACTTATTTGTTGTTGTTGTTGTAATATAAGTTTAATTATTGGAGTTATTATATATATGCAACAAAATGCTGCAAATGCTAAAAAAAAAGAGGCTGAAAAAAAAGAGGCCGAACAAAAAGAGGCAGATAGGAAACAGCAAATGCAAAAGACACAGGTTCAAATAAAAGACGTTGAAGCAAAAGCGACGGCTGAAGTAAAACCCGAAGTAACTGAGAAACCGAAAGAAGTAAAAAAAATAGTTCATAGAAGGACGAATAAATGCGTAGATTCAGATGGAAATAGTGTATATGGAGGATCTTGTGGGTCAGATTATCAAAAATGGACTTATGAAAATGGGATATTTAAACATATGCAAAGTAATAAATGTCTGAGTTTTAATAATAATGAACAAAAAGTAATAATAAGTGATTGTAATGAAAATGATAGATTTCAAAAATGGACGCAAAATGAAACGTTGATTAAAAATAATGTGACAGGAAGATGTTTAGATGGGGATGGTGAAAAGATTTATGCAGGTTATTGTGATACAAATAATAAATTCCAACAATGGGATGTTTTAAATTTCTAATAAAATTTGTTTTAAATTATAAAGATACAATCTTAATTTTATATTGAGTAAACTTTTAATATAAATTAATCAAGGTGATAATACCCAAATACACGTATGGGCAAAAAATCTTACTCACCATATTGTAGACAACATTTTTACATTTAAGGAGCACTTTGTTTCTTGGCTTTAGATTTCATCGTCGTCTCCCAACCTTGAATTTCATATATATGATATACCAATAAATAATTAATTTAGAATAAATTCCAACAATGGGATGTTTTAAATTATAAAGATACAATCTTAATTTTATATTGAGTAGAACCGCCTAAACCACTAGGACGTGGACGATAAAGTAATTGTGGTTTAGAATCCGCTGACCATTGAATATCTAATTGTTCTGATGTAACACCTTTAACAGAGATTAATCTTGTAGAAGTACCTGGTATACTTGATGAATTGACTCTTCCAACAACAAATATAGCGTGTGCTCGTAAAGAATCACTTAGTGGTTTTACAAATAACATATAAACACCATAAGTATATGGGAAATCAGTAATAGTGACAGGTACGTGTCCTGGGCCATTATCTAAAATAACAGTAGTAGTAATATCAGCTGCAGACCCATTGATTGTTTGAATATTTATATCTTGTGCAATTAAATCATTGACTTGAAGATTAGAATAATGAGAAGGATTAACAGTTTCAGAAGGGCTTTGGTTACTGCAAATAAATGCAAATTCATCTCTAGATTCATCCCAGATAGTCATTACGTAATGACAAGGGTATAAATGATATTTAGAAGTTGTATTTAGAATAGTTATAAGATCCATGCCTTCAACTGGGGAAGGATTATTTAATAATCCAGTTTGATCTGCTGTACTATATATTGTTGCAATTTGTGTATTTTCATCAAATGATTTTATTCGTCTAACTTGTCCGGCTCCTTCACCATCGTATATTTTAATCCACCATCCTGAATAATAATCTGCTGTTTTACCAGATTGATCTAAATGTATAGTTGTAGTTGTATTATCACCATTTAATACAGTACCCGAATCATCTGGTGTATCACTAACAACGTCTCCCTGGCCTGCATTATTTGCGTGTTGATAACGTTTAATGGCTAAACCACCATCTGATGTTCCACTTGGAGCATTATTAACAACAAGAATATTGTCATCTACAGTCATAACTACGGAATTAATAGTAGTAGTAACACCCTTTACATTTAAATCTCCCATAACAGTTGTAGTACTAGTGGAAGTACCTATTTTAACAGGTATACCATTAGTAGTTGTGGCAATATTAACACCTGTATTAGGATCAGCACTTTCAATTTGTACTCTTCCAGCAGATGCAAATGAAATGCCGCCTGTTCCATTAGTTGTTTGTAATTTAATGGCTTCATTACTTGTTCCTGTGCTACTAATAATAACCTTTGAATTAGTATTACCAGTTACACTTACAGTTAAATGTTGATTATCATTTGTAGTAGCATTTGTATAAGTACTTGCTGCGCCATTTGTAGTAATAGTAGTTTGACCACCTGTTCTAGTAGTAAGATTCATACCTCCTGTGCCAGAAAGGATATCAATGGATCCAGTAGATTCAGGAGGTTCTGTTATAAAAATACTTCCAGCTGTATTTGTTGTTTTAATATCTATTGCTTTTTGTGTACCTTCACTCTGTAAAATAATAGATGAATTTGTAGGTTTTTGTAAATCTAAAAGTAAATTTTGATTATTGTTACTGGTTTTTACAATATAAGAAGACGTCGCTGCATTAGATGTCATTGAAATAGTACCACTTGTATTTGTAACAACATTATAACCACCTGAACCAACTAATTGAGATAAAGATCCTTGTCCTAATCCATTTGCTGTAGAAATAATTATATTTCCATTAGTATTAGTTGTATTAATAACAAGTGCTGTATTAGTAACATTAGTACCTTCACTTTCTATACGGAGAGTAGAATCAGTTTTATTATAAAGACCTACAGTTAAATTTTGATTAGCGCTATTAGTATATACGTTAAAAGACCCGGTCCCATTATTTGCATTAAGTGATACATTTCCATTAGAAGTAGTTCCTTCTAATCCTCCAGAACCTGTAATAAGTTTTATCATTCCTGTTGCGTTACCTGATAAAAGTTGAATGCCTCCATCAGAATTAGTTGCTTTAATATCTACTGCGGTAGATGAATTCAATCCTCCATATAGTTCTAATACATTATTAGTAGATTTTAAACTTAAGTTACCTCCAGTTGTTATAAACTGCGAAGCGGCACCAACTTGAAAGTCAATCATATTACCACCTGTAACAGAAAAAAGACCATTATTAGTATCTATATGAGTTTCAGTTAATCTTGTAATTCCATACAATACATTTAAATCTACTTGAATATTAGTTGATCCTCCGATACCAACGCCTCCATTAACAACTAGGGTTCCGTTATTAGGAGTTGTACTTTCAGTAGTTCCATAAACATTACAATGTCTTTGAATATTAATATCACCATATCCATATTGTGTAACATCGGTTCCTTCGACGATATTAATATCACCATAATTTAAAAATGCTAATGGGGTATTTGACATTGTAGGTAATGGCATATTAATTATATAATTATTATTTAAATTATATAATTTTATTGTATTTTGGACGTTGATTAATATTATATTTATTTAAAGAGGTAGAGAAGTAGTTAAAGCTCTAAAGTTAATGGTACTTTCCAAATAACTAGCACTGTTAGTAGATGTGTATTGAACTTGACCTGAGTTACTAATAGAGAAGGTGATACCAGTTACATCACCGACATAGGATGAGTTAAGAACCCAAGTAGCACCTTTTTGAACTCCCATAAGATTGTAAAGGGCGTATTTGTCATTTGTTCCACCAGTTGATTTAATAGTAATTGAACAAATGGCATCAAAGCTTCTAACGACAGCATTATTAAAGGTGAATCCAGTAATATTGGCTGGTACGGAGACATTATTTGCAGCATAGAAAATGCGTTCACGAACAATATCACCCATACTTGGAGAAACATCAACAGTATTAAAGATGATAGCACCTCCAGTAGCACTAGTACCTCCGATAATAGGAGAAGTATCAGTAGTACCAAAGAATACAGAGCCGTTAGTAGCAGTCAAGTTACTCTGTAATAATGTAGCTCCTGTTACACATAATGCACCAGTGGTGACGAATCCGTGTAATGTAGAGTTACCAGTAATATTAAGAGAACCACCAGTGATACCATTATTGAATACAGAAGCACCAGTAATTAATAACATACCAGCAGTGATACCACCGTGTAGGACAGATTGACCAGTGACATTAAGGGAACCTGCGCTGACACCAAGTTGAAGAATAGATGCTCCAGTGACATCAAGAGCACCAGCAGTGACAAATCCGTGTAAGGTAGAATCACCAGTGACATTAAGGGAACCGGCGCTAACACCGAGTTGAAGGATAGATGCTCCAGTGACATCAAGTGCACCGGCTGTAACAGCGCCTCGAAGGAATGATTCACCGGTAACAGCAAGAGCGCCAGCAGTTACGAAACCTTGAAGGATAGAGTCACCAGTGACATTAAGAGCGCCAGCAGTAACAAACCCTTGTAAAGTAGAGTTTCCAGTTACGTTGAGAGAACCAGCGCTAACACCGAGTTGGAGGATAGATTGTCCAGTGACATCAAGAGCACCAGCAGTGATGAAACCATGTAATGTAGAATCACCAGTGACATTCATAGAACCAGCAGTAACACCGAGTTGGAGGATAGATTGTCCAGTGACATCAAGAGCACCAGCAGTTACAAATCCTTGGAGAATCGAATTTCCAGTAACGTTAAGAGCACCAGCGGTAACAGCACCTCGAAGGAATGATTCGCCAGTGACAGCAAGAGCACCAGCAGTTACAAATCCTTGAAGGATAGAGTCACCAGTGATATCAAGAGCACCAGCAGTTACAAATCCATGTAAAGTGGAGTTTCCAGTGACATTAAGGGAACCGGCGCTAACACCGAGTTGAAGGATAGATGCGCCAGTGACATCAAGGGCACCAGCAGTTACAGCGCCTCGAAGGAATGATTCGCCAGTGACAGCAAGAGCACCAGTAGTTACTAAACCTTGGAGGATAGAATCACCAGTGACATTGAGGGCACCAGCAGTAACAAATCCATGTAAAGTGGAGTTTCCAGTTACATTCATAGAACCAGCAGTAACACCGAGTTGAAGGAGAGATTGACCAGTGACATTGAGAGCACCGGCAGTTACAAATCCATGTAGGGTAGAATTACCAGTAACATTCATAGAACCAGCAGTAACTCCGATATCAAGTACAGAGGGTCCTGTAACATATAATGTACCAGCAGTAACACCATCTTGAAGGATAGATTGTCCAGTGACGTTAAGGGCACCAGCAGTTACAAATCCATGTAAAGTGGAGTTTCCAGTTACATTCATAGAACCAGCAGTAACACCGAGTTGAAGGATAGATTGTCCAGTGACATCAAGGGCACCGGCAGTTACAAATCCATGTAAGGTAGAGTTTCCAGTTACGTTGAGAGAACCGGCGCTAACGCCGAGTTGAAGGATAGATGCTCCAGTGACATCAAGAGCGCCAGCTGTGACTGCTCCACGAAGGAATGATTCGCCAGTAACAGCAAGAGCACCAGCAGTGACAAAACCTTGGAGGATGGAGTCACCAGTGACATCAAGAGCGCCAGCAGTTACAGCACCTCGAAGGAATGATTCGCCGGTAACAGCAAGAGCACCAACAGTGACGAATCCTTGTAGAGTAGAGTTACCAGTGACATTAAGAGAACCGGCGCTAACACCGAGTTGAAGGATAGATTGACCAGTGACATCGAGAGCACCAGCAGTGACAAATCCATTTAGAAGAGAATCGCCAGTAACATTAAGAGTACCAGCAGTAGCACCACCGTGTAAGATGGAAGATCCTGTTACTCTAAGACCACCAGTAGTGGTGTTGTTGACAACTTCATTGCCAATTGTAGCATTTTGAATAACGGCATTGGTCATAGCAATAGCACCTGCAGTAAAGTTGGTAGCAACGAGATTGGTAATGGTAGAGTTGGTGGCCCATAGACCTTGAACACGAGTATTAAGATATCCTGCACTAGCAAGTTGTTCTTTAATATCAGATGCATCGCTTACATAACCAAGAATTAATTCATCATCTGATTCTTTATAGTATTGAGCAATATAATTTCTGTTATAGAACTGAATAAAATCACCATTGCTGGGAGTAGTGGTCAACGCAGAGCTTAAAGTAACAGTATAAGTTCCATTGTTATATTGGGTGACTTGACGGACTTGGTTGTTACCGGCGCCACTTGAAATTTTAATCCACATATTTTTATAATAATTAGGAGTGACATTAGCAACAGCAAAAGTAATAGTAGTTGAGGTAGCAGAATCGACAGCAATAGTTTGGACGATAGGTTCAGTAGTATGAACAACATCACCATCACCTACATCATTGTTAGTTTGGAAACGTTCAATGAGGACACCACTGTCTCTGCTACCACCAGGGCCGGCGTTGAGCAGAAGAGTATTATCAGTAACATTGACAGTAGTAGTGTTAACAGAAGTGGTAGTACCGTTTACAAATAAATTCCCACTAATAGTTGCACTACCTCCTACGAAAAGATCTTTGGCGATACCAACACCACCATTTACAATTAGAGCGCCATTGTTGACACCAGTACTTTGGGTAGAATTAGTAACGTGTGTGACACCTGCAATGTTGGTATTTCCTCCAACATTAACATTTTTTTGAATACCCATACCACCTTTTAATACAAATGATCCGGTGCTAATATTACTACTTTCATAAGTAGAGTTAACACTAAGACCACCGTATAAGACAAAAGCTCCAGTTGTTGAACTTAGAGTTTCTGTAGTATCAAAAATAACAATCGGTTGTTCAAAATACATTGGGGAAAAATTGGACATTTTATACTGGTTTTATAAATTTTATCAATAATTAAATATATAATTTTGAACGTAATCGGTTTTTTTTTTAAACACGATATTGCGTTTTTTTTTTTATTTTAATAAAGGTTTTAAAAATTGAATTTAAAAATTACCTAATAATAATTTATAAGAAATGTTTAAAATTAAAAATATAAATGATGTAGAAATTGTTTATTCTATTTTAAGAGAGCAATATCCAAAAAAAAAGATTAATATCGTTTTCAATTATAATACAAAAGAATATGTATTAAATGTAACAAACGAGCCATTTATTGAAGATCCGGAAATTCCAGTTGATTTAAATATTGAAGTTGTTTACGGTGATTCTGTAGTGGGTGATACGCCTGTAATATTAAGGGATAAAAATACAAAAAATATTATTATTAAAAGAATAGATGATGTGTGTTATAAATGGGAGGATTATGAAGAATTCAAGATGTTTGATACGAGTATAAGATTAGAAAAACAGTATTCATTATGTGATTATCAAATTTGGTGTGATAAGGGTTGGAGTGATATTAAAAAAATTATAAGACATAAAACAAATAAGTCTATATATAGAGTTAATACATATACTGGAATAGTTGAAGTAACTGAAGATCATTCATTATGTGATACAAATTTAGAAAAGATAAAACCGATGGATGTGAAAGTAGGGGCGTCTTTATTACATTCTTTTCCTAATTATTTTCATTGTAATCAATATACATTAAGTAAAAGCAAGGCGTATACATATGGTCAATTTTTTGGAACAGATATGAATATAGAAAGTAAGGTTATACCTGATATTATTTTGAACGCAGAGTTTAATGTAATATTTGCATTTATAGAAGGAGTTATGACAACAAACAAGTATTATCATAATTTTATAAGAAATGAAAAAAAAAAATTAGTAGTTATGGGTAAAATAGCTACACAGGGATTATATTATTTACTAAAAAAAATAGGTTATAATGTATTAGTATCTTTATTAGAAGATAATGATTTGTATCATTTAGAATTTTCAAATATTATATATGGATGTGAGGATAAAGTAAAGTGTATAAATAAAATAAAGGATGGGGATATATTAGAGTATGTATATGATATTGAAACGGAAAATGGAAGGTTTAATGCTGGTATAGGAAAGATGACTATTTTTAATACGGACAGTGTGTTTTTAAAATTCAAGTATAATAGAGATGATTTTGAGAGAAATCGTATTGATACATTTAAATTAGCTACTTTATGTGGAAATAATTTAACAGATGTTGTATTTGATAGACCTCCTATAGTATTAGAGTTTGAAAAGGTATTTAATCCATTTATATTATTAACAAAGAAGCGTTATATAGCGAAAAAATATGAAAATATGAAGGATCCTTTTTATTTAAAGGGTATTGATGCAAAGGGTATAGCATTAACAAGGAGAGATTATTGTTTGATGGTGAAAAAGTGTTATAAAGAAATTATAGATACAATTATGGATAATAGTAATAAGGATGTTGATGTAATAGAGAGAAGTTTAAAAGTATTTAGAGGATATTTAGATAGAATTGATAAATATGATATAAGTATAGATGATTTAGTAATATCTGCACAAATAGGGAAGGAATATTCGTGTAAACATTGTAAACAAAAAACATCTTGGATATTAAGATGTGAAAATATATTAAAATGTGAAAATAAAAATGGATCAAAGTTATGCAATGCATTGAATCCACAGGGATTAGATGTATGTAAAAAATGTAAAAATAAGATAAAGTGCGTACATAGTTTTAGTTTAGCACATATTAATTTAGCACAGCGTATGTTGAATAGAAATGATGAGGTGACAGTGGGTGATAGATTAGCATATATATATGTAGAAAATAGTGATCCTAAAGCAGCAAAGAATGAAATGGCAGATGATCCTAAATATGCTGTAAAAAATGGTTTAAAAATGAATCGTTTATGTTATTTAGAACAAGTTGCGAAGCCGATATTAGGATTATATAGAGTATGTTTACAGCATAGACAAAAGGAGTTGGATGATATAATTGAGTTTGTGAATGATAGAATGGTAAAGTATGGTGGTAAAAAATTAAAGCCAAGTGACTATAAAATAGAAGATGACTAAAGTATAAAATAGAAGATGAATAAAGTATAAAATAGAAGATGAATAAAGTATAAGATAAACGATATTTTATATTTATAAAATGTTTAATATAATTTTATAAATAATATTATAAATAATTCAAGTTCCGATAGGTTTTATAGAAGTAGTTGGCCACCATCCAGATCCTCCTTCATCATATTGTAGTTCTACGATGGTTTCATTTATAGTTTCATTTATAGTTTCTTGGATTGCAATAATAGTTGCTCCAGTAACTTCGCGATCTTCTATGCGATCAACGCGGTCTCCAATGTTGTATTGTGGCATATATATAGGTTTATACATTAAAAAAAGAAAATTAATTTATTGTATAAACAATATACGATATGTATATTTATTTGTTTCATTTATTAGTCGTTGCCCCATTTTTGTTTTATATAGCATATAATAGAGAGGATACAAATCCAGTTGCATTTGACATATTAATGATGGTGGCTGTGGGTGTATTTGGGTATCATGGTATGAGATACTATCAAGTAAGTAAATTAAATAATGAATAAGTTATTCAATACATTTTTTATTAAAACAAATGTATTAATTATGATAAAATAAATAAATTAATTTAATTTGCTATTATTTTTAAAATAGTCTAAATCTTCTGGAACTCCCAAGCTCCAGAATTGAGTGCATTCTTCTTTGGTTACAACACTTCCTTCTTCAATAATTTCATTAATGACGGGTGCTACGTAAAATTCATTATTTGTTCTTTTATTTTTTGAAATCATTTGATTGGTGCATCTTACGAAATCGCAGCCTTTTTTCCACATGTATATTCCTGTTGTGCCATAACAACTAATAGGATCTTTTTCTTTAACATTATTAACAAAATTATTTTCATCAACTTTTACATAGGACCATTTTTTAGAGCCATCTGAAATAAAGGTGCTTACTTTTACAACAGAGTCTTTTTCTTTAAGAAGAAAGTTGAAAATGAATTCTTCACTATTCCAATCAAGCCATTGATCACTATTTGCAATTAATAATGGATTTTCATTATTTATAAATTCTTTTGCCATTAAAACAGTACAAGCGGCGCCTTCAGTGGTTTGATCTAATTGAATGATTGTGCAATTGGGTACTAGACATTTTAATATACTTCCAAGATTATATTTCTCATAATGTTCTTTTTTAGTAATGAAAATATAATTAGCATCAATACCTATATTTTCTACAACCCAAGAAATCATAGGTTTACCAAAGATATCTATAAGTGGTTTAGGATCTTTATAACCTACACTAGAGAATCTACTGCCATTACCTGCCATAGGTATAACAACATTTATTTGTTTTTGAAACATTGTTTTAGTTAAAATTCCATTTACTGGATTTTCATAATAATGAATGGTATTGATAATATTTTCAAGAGTGACATCAGTACTGTTTTTGACCATGCAAATATTTGCACCGGAACGTTTAGCTGCGGATAGTCCTATAAAAGAGTCTTCTATAATAAGAGTTTCATTAGGTGACACATTTTCAAACATAATACATTTTTGATATATTTCTCCAGATGGTTTAGGATTTTGTACATCTTCATTTGATAGTATATGAGAAAAGAAATTATGTAGTCCCAAATTTTCTAAGATTAGATGTAATGATGCTTTTTTACAATTTGATGCGCAACAAAGAGTATAACCCATATTTTGAAGTCGAGTTAATAATTGTATTTTTTGTTGATCAGGTTTATAATGTTTAAACATTTCTAAAGTGATAGATTGTTTAAATTTATTAATATCATTATGTAAATCGGGAGATAGATTTTTATATGTTGTTAATAATTGTAATTTAGTACTAGTATTTAATCCATTGTAAATAGTTAAATGTTCTTTTTTTGAAATAATATATTCTTTGCCCGCTATTTGTTCAATCGCAGTATTAAGAGCAATATAATGTAAATTGCAAGAGTCTACTAAAACGCCATCCAAGTCGAAAATGATTAATTTTATTTTTGAACGCATATTATTTTATATTATATGTATACAAGAAATTAATATTTTTAATTATCTTCTACTCCCATCTAATTGATATGAAAAATTGGGTCTTACAATAGATAATTTAAATGATTTAATGTGATGAAAGAGAAGTGTTTCAGGATGATATCGTATTTTTTTTTCAAGATGTATTTTTTCAACATTATCATTGCCTAATTCGCAATATTTTTTCATAATATCAAAATTTCCATAAGCTATTTGATCATTTACACCACCATAATCAAGGCCGTTTGGGATATATAATTTATCATTTTCAGTTTCATCAAATTTTAATATATCAGACGAGTTTATTTCAGCTCGATATTTGACAATAACATCAAAATGTATGTTATATGATGTTTGGTATTTTTCTATTAAAGAAAATCCTTTATAATTATGGTAGAACATGGAGTATGTATTAAGAACATGTGAACCTGAATTGACATCTTTTAGGGAATCGGGAAGAATAGTTTTTTCATAATTGATTTGATCAGTTTTGATATTGAATTTTTCACAAAAAGTTTTAGTGTATTCATCTTCTGATTCTTGATTTAAAGATGTAAAAAAAATGGGGTTATATTTATCTATAATAGATTTTAAATGAGAGAATGTATGTTCATAACCTTTAATACGTCCAGAAAAGAAAATAGCAATTTTCATTTATAGCAATATATAATAATATTATAAATAAAAAATATTTAGATAAATTAAGGATTTATGTATTATATTGCACACAGAGGTAATTTAAATGGTCGAATACCAGAAAGAGAAAACAAACCTGATTATATAATGGAAGCGATACAAGCAGGTTATGATTGTGAAATTGATATATGGTTAATAGATAATATTTTGTATTTAGGTCATGATAGTCCAGAAACTGTTATACCATTTGAGTTTTTAATGGAAAACAAAAAGTATTTATGGATTCATTGTAAAAATAAGGATGCTTTATATAAAATGATAAAAAGTGATATGAATTGTTTTTTTCATGATAGGGACGATTATACATTGACAAGTAAATTAGTTATTTGGGGTAATATAAATAGTAAAATAGATAATTGTATATGTGTTATGCCAGAATTATTTAAAAATAGATTAAGTGATTTAGATTTATTAAAATGCGAGGGGGTATGTTCAGATTATATTGAATATTATTATAAGCGTTTTGTTTAAATTTTTTAATAATTTATTTAAAAATGAATTTATATTAAAAAACAAGTATTTAAAATATGAAAAAGAGTATTTATCTATATTGTAGTGAAATTGCGTCTTATATAGGACAAAATAAATGGGATTATGTAACTCCATTTGAGCGTTTATGGAAGAAATGTGATACTGAATGTTATAAAGCAATATTGGAGCGTATGCAAGATAATATAGAGAGTGCACAAAATAATATAAAGGAAATAGAAGAAAAAAAAAAGGATATAGAAGAGAGTTTGAAAAAAAAATTAATAACGGAAAACGTATATAATAAAGAAAAAAAAAAGTTAGATGAGGAGTGTGATAAAAAACAGACGGTGATGAAAAAAATGGAAGAAAATGTAGAGGAAATAAAATTGGACCAGAAGCAAAAATTAGAAAAGGTTATGGGTAAAAAAATTATAGAAGATATAAAAGTGAATGATTTAGGTAAGAATAATATTGTAATAAGTAAGGCGATTGAAAATTTAGATATATCAAAGGAGAAAAAAAAAGTTTTAATAAAGGAGGCAGAGTCATTTGTGAATAAAACACATGGTACAAAAACTGAAGTAGATGCGATAACAATGTTTGAGAAAAAATTCAATGTTAAATTGGATACGTCACAAGAATTTCACAAAAAATATCTAAGGGAAATTTCAAAAGATAGTCAGTATGATTGGTATATTTGTGGTAAATTAGATGGAGTATATATAGGTGAAAATGAAAAGTATATAGTGGAGGTGAAGAATAGAACGAAAGCGTTTTTTACGACATTAAGAGATTATGAAAAGACGCAAATACATTTATATATGTGTATGTTGGATATAAACAAGGCAAAATTAGTCGAGAAATATAAGGAGAAAATAAGAATTACAGATATATATGAAAATAAAGAGTATACAGAGGATGTGATGAAATATTTAGGTGTTTTTATAAGTGCGTTTGAAAACAAGTTTTTGAATGCGTTTGAAAAGAAATGTCAATATATAGAAAGTTCAACAGATGATAAAAAAGTTTTATTAAAACAATTATATATAAGTGATATTGCAAAAATGATAGATAAAAAAATAGAAATGGAAGAAGAAGATTGTTTAATTGATGATTTAGATTAAATTAAAACCATTTTTTTTTAATTTTTAAAAATTTTTTTTGTTAGTTAATAGTATAACCAAACAAAAAAATGTCATCATCATCATCTAAATCAGCTAAATTAGCTTATCATTTTGGAACGGTTACTACAAATTCTGTTACTACAGACAATTTATATTTAGATAAAGGCAGTGTTACTCAAGCTAGTAGTATTACTACAAGTGTAACATTACCAAAACCAGTAGGTCTTGTAAGAACTGTCTCTTCTACACTTGCAGCACTTACCAGTACTCAATTTAAGATTAATTATGATTATATTGATTCTAATTCAGTTATATTTGCGTCAGTTGGAGCTTACAGTGGTACTGGAATACCATATATAAATGTGGTTAGTTACAGTGCTGGATCTTCTACACTAGGTCTTAGTAACCTTTCAACAAGTGGTGCTTTAAATGGACCTGTTACTGTTGCATATCAAATTCTATAAAGTGTTTATTTTAACTAAAGTGTAAAAAATGCGTATAGTATAAAAAATAAATTTATATATATATATTATAAAAGTATAAGTAGATATATTTTTTTTATAAGGTATAGTTAGAGGTGGGTACAATATATGGAATGTATAGATATATCCAATATTATTAATGTAATATTTTCAGAATCGCCAAAACCACCTTGTACTTATGGATTAAATTTACAAAGTTCATATTTAAATATTTTTCATATATTAATGAATATTCTTATAGTAGGTGCTAAAAAACTATTTGGGGCGGATATAACGCCCAATAAAATTACAGAAAAACAATTCGAACGTCTTAAACAGTATATGGAAAGTTTAGGTTATATAGTAAAATATAAATATAATTATAAAATTGAAAATGATAATATTAAAGCGGATACAATAAATATATGGTTTGAACCTTATATGTATACGTCAAATTGTAAAGGAATAAAAATTTAAATTTATTTATAAATAAATGAATTTAAAAGGGTATGTTTAAAAAGATCAAGATAATAAGATGGAAAAATTTTACAAACAAAATTATATTTCAGTTCCCTCTAATTTTTATAAAAATGATATTGATATGCAAATTATAGAATGGTGGGCTCAAGATGAAGAAAATGATGACGAAGAATCTGAAGAAGAAGAATATGAAGATGGTTCTAAAAATAATTATGAAAATGAAAAGATAAAAGATGTATATACTATTAGATGTTTTGGTGTAACAAAAGAAGGAATATCAGTAACGTGTAAAATAAATGGGTTTAATCCATTTTATTATATTAAAGTATCAGATGATTTTGGAAAAGTTAAATTTCACAAATTTTTATCATATATAGAGTCAAGTTTTTTATCAAGAACTTTTAAAAATAGTGGATTAGCAAAAGAAAATGGTCGTCATTTATCTGGTTTAGTAGAAAAAAAGGATTTATTTGGATTCAAGAATGGTAGAACATATAAATTTATTAAATTAGTATTTACAAATTATACTGCATTAATGAAAAGTAGATATATATTCAAAAATGCTGTAAATATTAATGAAGTAACAAAAAAGCCTACAAAATTTAAATTGTATGAAAGTAATTTTGAACCATTTATGAGATATTGTCATATTAAAGATATATTGATGGCAGGATGGATTAAATTACCAAAAGGAAAATATTCTAAAACACAAGAAACGGCATCTACACAAATTGAAATAGAAATAGATAGACGTAATGTTATTTCATTAAGAGAAAAACAAGATATGGCTAAATTTTTACAAGCGTCTTGGGATATAGAAGTTTATAGTTGTGATGGGACATTTCCAGATCCGGCAAAGATGGTAAAAGATAAAAATGGAAATATCACTTATCCTAATGAAATTTATCAGATTGCTACTACGTATCAATATTATGGAGATGAAGGACCATTAATAAAACATTTATTAACATTAAAAAAATGTGCAAAGATAGATGATCCAAATGTAATTGTAGAAGAATGTAAGGATGAAAAGGAATTAATCAAACGTTGGGTAGATACTATATCTTTAATGGATCCTGATATCTTTTATACATATAATGGAGATTCTTTTGATTGTATTTACTTAACGGAACGATCATTATTATGTGGATTATTAACTAAAAAAGAGGGTGCGATAACAAAGATGAGATATGAAGGTTATGTATTTAAAAAGTTGAGTAGAATGAGTTATACACAGGCTGATATTAAAAAGGAATTTTTTAGTTCAAGTGCGTATGGAGATAGTGAGTTTAATCGAATCTATATTCCTGGTAGATTGAATTATGATTTATTAATTCATTATAAAAGAGGTATGAAAAAGTATTCGAGTTATAAACTTGATTCTATAGCAAATGAAATTTTAAAACAAGGGAAGAATGATGTGACAGCAAAAGATATTTTTGCATTTTATGAAAGTGGTGATCCGGAGAAAATAAAGACTATTGGTGAATATTCTATTATGGATACATATTTATTGCAAAAACTAGTTGATAAACAGTTGATTTTAACAAATATTATACAATTAGCGAATGTGACATTTGTACCAATTGGATTTTTAACAACAAGAGGTCAGACGATCAAGGTATATTCACAAGTGTTAAGAAAAGCAAGGCAAATGGAGTTTTTAGTACCTCATACTAATTTTAATGAAGATTCTAATCCAATTGGAATAAAAACAATGAATGCACACGGATTAGATGATACGGATACGGGTGAATATATTGAAGTGAATTGTGGTTCAAGTCAATTAGGTAAAAAGATGAGAGTATGTGGAAAGATATCAGAAATTATTGATGAAAATGAATTTGTAATATTATCTGATACAGAATTGCAACAAGAATTATTTAATGTGAATTATAGATATAAAGGAAGTAATACACTGGTTTCAAGAATGTGGTCTGCTGAAGATGCTGTTGATGATAGTTTTACAGGTGCGACTGTATTAGAACCAAAACCAGGTATGTATTATGATGATAATATTGCGGTATTGGATTTTGCGAGTTTATATCCTTGTGTAGAAATTAGTAGAAATTTATGTTATAGTACATTGGTAATGGATGATAAATATAGAGATATTTCTGGAGTAAAATATGAAACAATTGAATGGGATGACAAGGTTGAATATAAATTAAAACAAACGTGTGAAGGTGTTGGTAAGAGTGGTAAGAGTAAGGGACAAGTATGTGGTAAGCAGGCGTATTTTGATGTAGATGGAAAGTTTTATTGTAGAATTCACGATCCGATAAAAAAGGAAAGATCATCAGATGAAAAATTTCAAAAAAGAGATGTTCGGTATTCATATACGATAGTTCAACCACATAAAGATGAGAATGGAAATCTTATTAATAAGGGTGTTGTTCCGGCGATGTTAGAGGAATTATATGCAGAAAGAAAAAAGGTTAAAAAACAGATGGAAAAGGCTTCTGAAGAAGGTAATAAATTATTGGAAGATATTTTGAATTCTACGCAGTTGGCTATTAAAGTTTCATTGAATTCTACATATGGATTTGTATCAAGAAATAGGGGGAATTTGATATTAAAACCATTAGGTCAATTAACAACGGCTATAGGAAGAATGTTAATAGAACAAAGTAAGGAGTATGCGGAAGGAGAATTTTTAAAGTATATAAAGGAAAATAGTGTATTAAAACAAAAGATTGAAAGGAAGAAATTGGATTATTCAGAAAAAGAAAAGGAATTAATATTAAATAGATTTAAAGTTTAATTAAAAAAATGAAAAATATATAATTGTTTTAAATTGGTAAATATGGAAGTGGAAAATTATACAATAGAACAAATTTGGACGGATTTAGATAGAACACGTAAAGAATTATGCGATAAACAATCAAGTGATACAACAGAAAGGAATGAAGAAGTATGTTATAATTGTAGTAGTAGTAATATTAAAGGTTATGATGGGGAAAGGACGTGTTATAATTGTGGGTTGGTATTATCTGACGAGTGTAATTTTTATAGTAATGCATATGACTCGGAATGTGTTATTACATATGATAAAAAAAAGGTATATAGTAAATATGGAAAAATTAAACAGATGGAAGAGTGGTATAAATGGACAAATGATGAAAAGGTAGTATATAAATTAACGATTTATACTGAACAGTTTTGTAAAAAATTGGGTTTATCAGAAAAAATAATTCCGATGATTATTGATACGGTTATAGTAATAATGTCAACTATAAAGGAAAATTATGGTACAAAGAGGGCAAGAGTTAAGGATGGTATTATTATAATGTGTATTCATTTAGTATCAAAAAATACGGAATTTCATTTAACATATAATGAAATGGCAAAAAAAACAGGTGTAGATATGAAATATATAACAAGAGCAGATAGTTTAATATTGGAATTAATTAATGCAAAAAAGTTGAATTTTCAAAAGGATTTTAAAATACATGATGTAAAGACTCCATATAGTTATATATTGGAAATCATTACTAAAAATAAATTGCATATATCGGAAACGTTGTTGAAAAAAATAAAAACATTAATTGAAATATGTGAGGATAATGATTTATTAATTGATCATAGCCCTCAATCAATTGGAGCGTGTTGTTTTTATTATATTTTAAAGGCGTCAAATGATATAAATATAAAATTATTTTCAAATATAAGTAATTTATCAATTGTTACGATTATGAAGGCATATAATAAATTAAAAGTGTACAGTGATGAATTTGAAAAATATGGAATATAAAAAAGATGGAATATAAAAAATATTTTAAATATATCATGTATATATAAAATATATGTTTGATTCTAAGAGTTTGTGAAAAGTCTCGAGGGAGAATTAATGCAAACAGAAACTAAAAAATGATTTTTTATTTTTTTATAAATAAATGCATATGTCAATGACTAAAGATATTATAAAAACTGTAAGTTTTAACGTTGATATTGATATTTATATGACGTATTCATCAGATGAATATTGTCGACATCAAATTAAATCAACAAAATTAAAATTTGAGAATAAAAAAATTTCTCTCAAAGTGTGGAAATACATATTTATACAATTAGATTTATATAAATTACAAGAAATGCAAGTTCATGATGAAAGTCGAATATATACACGTTTTCATTATAAAAATTAAAACTTGTAATATTACTATATATATATACTTTATATAGTAATATAAGTTGTATATTTTTTAAGTAGTATAATGAGTTGCTATTTTATTAAAAATCCAATGGTAACCATTAGAATGTACATCTGTTAATATTCTATTTCGAAGACCAGGTGGAGAAATCTTCGCTTCTTTTGCAGCGCTAGCTATATTAGAATATTCTTTTTTTTCACCTGTACTACATTTTATTCTAATTACAGGTTGGTCAAGCATTTGATCTTCTTTTGATATACCAGAATAACGCCATGCAAACCCTTGACATATGCTTTTATTACGTAATGCTACACCAATTGCTGTTCCAGTAGTTAATCCTAATGATCTACCTGCTGCTTCAATACTAGGGAATGTTGTTATTATTTTACCAGTATCTTTATCGATTTGATCAATAGACCTTTTTGCTTTTTTAACAAAAGGGATTTCTGGATCATTTAATACTATTTCTATTTTCTCATTATTTATAATTTTAATAATATTGTCTAAATCATTGTTAATAATCATATCTTCTAATTTGTATACAATATTTAAAATTAATTTTACATCATTAAATGAACCATCATATAAATCAGTATTTAAACAAGTCAGGTGTCTTTTTAATAAGTATAATAATACTTTTTCTAAAAATGGATGTTTAAGTTGAATACTATATTGTATATTACCATTTTCGTAACTTGCTTTATATGCATTTTCACGTAATTCAACTGTAGATGTTTTACATAATCCAATTTTATATCTTGAAAGTTCGTTATTATTCTCATTACAATTAAATACAAATAATGAATATCCACTTGTAGTTTCTGATTTATTATGTTTTTTAAAAAGAGTTTCTTCAATGCTTGGTTTAAATTTATCAATTTCTTTTTGTAATTTATTGTTTGTTTCTTGTAATTTTTTATTTGTTTCTTGAGTTTCTCTCAATTCTTTTTCTAGATTGTTGTTTTTCTCAATTAATTTTTTGTAATTTTCTATATTATATTGATTTTCGTCAATTATATCTTTAATATATTCATCCAACTTTTCTAATGAAAATTCTGAATCTTTATTAGTTTTATCAATGCAAATAAGTTCTCTATAATTCATATCTTTAATCATAATATTTCTAATTCGTTGTTTTAAAATTGGATGTCTTTTTATACAATTTTCAATTTCAATTTGATTAGTTACTTTAAATGCATTCGTTAATCTAAAATTTGTATACGTTTTTTTATGTACTTTAACTCTTTCTTGTAAATTTGTACTATTTCCAAATTTAACTAAACTTCCACCTACTAAATCTTTATTATCAATTTTACCATAATATACGCACTGTGTATTTGGAGGAAATTGACTTAATAATGTATTTTCCAATAAAATTTCTTTTTCTAATTCACTTAATTCTTTTTGTTGTTCTAATTGCAATCGCAACGCCTCACTTTCCTCTTTCATCGTTTCGTGTAACAGTTCTTCTAATTTAAGATAATAATCATGAATTTCATCTGCCTTACTTGTACATGCTTTTAAACATAATTTTTTAAAACAATTAATATTCATTAATACTTTTTCTTTATTTAACCCTGCTCCTCCAAAATTCGTATTTTTATCGTCGTTGTAACCTGCTCCTGCAACTTCAGGAGCAGCTTTTGAAATGATAAAATCGACATCTTTAGTGAAATGTTTTAATAATACTGCTTTTGCATTATCTTTTCTTGTAAATCCTATCCATTTCCATACATTATCTAAATCAATAACAAAATCAGTTTTAGAGTTGTAATTAATATATGTATAAAAACTAGCAATAAACAATTGTTGTTGGTCATTTGTAAATGTTTTTTGGATTTTATGTAATAATTTGGTTTGATATTCATTTGATAAAGATGTAACAGGACTATTATTTATTAAATTTACAATATCCAAGCGTTGAGCGTTCATTCTGCTTTTATTTATAAGTTTAGTTATGTTTAAATATGTTTTTGTAATTTTTTGCAAACTTTGTTAAAAAATGCAAACTTTGTTAAAAATTACAAAAATTGTAAAAAATAGAAGGTGTTATTTAATCAAATTTAAGAGTATATACAACACTTTGCCGAGAGATGCTTCGTGATGCTGAAACACTGAGAGGTTGTCTTTTTTTTAATGAATCGTCTTTATTATCTTTTTTGGATTTCAATGAATTTTTCATATCTTGCTCAATCATGCTTAGATTATTCTTTACGAATGATAATATTTCATTTTCAAAGCACCATCTAAAGAAACAAAGTTGTCCACAAGAGGTCTCAATATATTCAGAATCAGTGTAATAGAAAATGATCTTATTTTTTCGACAGAAAGGATCAAATTGACGCTTACTAAAGGACTTTAATTGCAATTTATAATTTTGATAAACATCGATTGATTTACCAAGACTACTAGTAATGATAGTTCTATGTTTTTTAGCATAGTTGGTAATAAACCAATCTAAAATCCGTAATGAAATAACATTGTTTTGATCAATAATACTTTTAATTTGCGTAATATATTTAGATTGTTTATAAAATTCAGTCAATGATTTCATTAATAAACTTAATTTAGTATCAATGTCAATGTCTTTTTTTTGAGGTGACAAATTTTCTTTAGTCGCCTTGATTTTTTGCGGCGTTATATTAATAACGGATGACATATATTTAATAAATATTGTAAATTTTTAAATAGATTTAAACGCATAAAAAAAAAATGAATTATATAAAGTGTAATAAAAAGAATAAACAAACAACAGCGCAACGTAAATTAGTTAAAATGTCAGTTATCAAAGCAACTTCCCTCGATTTGTCCCAAGTGACCTTTTCGGATGTAAAAAGTGATATTCATGGTAGAAAAATGGTATATATTAATAGAAATAATGGAAAAATTATTGTTCAAACACCAAAAATGTATGCTCCTAATGGTATTAAGCGTTGGAGAAAAAAGGATTCTGTGGATAATAAGGATGATAAGTTTGAAATGGAACTTTCTTTTTACGGTGAAAATAATTCGGAAGAGCTGCGAACGTTTCACGAAAAATGGAATGAATTTGATGAATTGATTAAAACAAAGGTAATTGAGAAATCAAAGGAATGGTTGAGTATGCCCAAGTTGGATAAATCTACATTAGAATCGGTTATGTATACACCTATGGTAAAGGTACCAAAGGATAAAGAGGGGAATGATTTGCCTTATCCTTCACGTGTTCGTGTCAAGTTGGATCGTGAAATGGATTATGCTGGTAATTACACAAGTCGTTTTTCAAGTAATAAAAAGTTTAAAACTGAAGTGATGATTTTCAATGATAAAAAAGAAAAAATGGAAATGGATGAAAATAATGCGGAGATTATTGTACCAAAGGGTTCACAAGTTGTATGTGTAATGGAATTGGTGTACTTGAGTTTGTCCAAGACGACTATTTCTACAAAATGGAAGTTAGTACAAGCAAAGGTCTTTAAAAATAAAGAGTCTATTAATGGATATGCAATGCTAGATGACGAATCTTCTCAACAAGAAGATACAAATGAACAACAACAACGACAATATCAACAAGAAGAACGAGAACAGCAACAACAACAACAAGAACAGAGCCTTCAAATTGAAGAAGTAAGTAATGTAAGGGCGATTAGAAAAAGAGTTTCCAAGCTTAATGTGTAGTAATGTGATGATAAATAGGGTAAGTGATAAAATTAAAATAATTTTAAAAAACTATTTTAAGTTTATTACATAATAAAAATTTAAAAATAATTTAATTATTATATAATAGTTAGATGTTATGGAATTTGTAAAAAAGCCAGAGTGTTCACAGTATTGTAAAGAAAAAAATTTAGCATTTTTTCAGAGGGATTTAAACGCGCGATTTAATAAGATTTTTGTAGCAGATACGTATCAAAATATTTTTGAAAAGATTAAAATAGGTCAAAATGTATATTATGAGTATTGGACTGGTAATCAACCAGTAAAATTGTATATTGATTATGATAAAAAGGTTGAGACTGGAGATTTAAAAAAGCGACTTCAAAATTTAGATCAAGAATTGTCACATAAACATGACATATTAAATATAATTAATCATATAAAGACACTTTTACCGAATATTACGTCGGTGAATATATTAAAATCAATACCAGATATTGAGAAGAAAAGTTATCATATTGTTTTTGAGGGGGTGCATTTTCCTAACAGGGGAAATTTGAAACGTTTTATTGAAGATCAATTGAAACCTAAATTTAAAGAATTATTTGATAAGGATCGTAAAATCATAGATGATAAAGTATATGGTGATTTATGTTTTAGATCTTTATTATGTACAAAGTATGGGCAGAATAGGCCGTTATTTTTATTAGATACGAATGCGTTTTTAAGTGAATTAAGGGAAGAGGTATTATCGGTTGAAGATACGACATTTGAGCATTTTAAAAAAAGTTCTATAGCGTATATTGAGGGTAATAGTGTATTATATACATATAAACCTGTTGATAAAAAAAAGGATACAAATAAAAAGGTTCATTTGATAAATGATGGTGATATTTATACAGACAAGGAGGTGATACGAAAATATTTAGATATATTAGATCCAGAGAGATATAGTGATAGAAACAAGTGGTTAAATATAGGTTATATATTACATTCAATCAATAAGAATTATACGGATTTGTGGCATCATTTTAGTTCAAAGTGGGAGAATTACAATGAACAAGATAGTGATATAGCATGGGATTCATTTGATAACAATGATTATATATATACGGTACATAATTTAATATATCTTGCGAGGATAGATAATCCGGATGATTTTGGTGAATTATCGATGGAAATTCCGCATCATGATATAAAATATTTAAGACCGTTTGATAATATTATATCAAAATTAATATATAGATTATATGGTGAGAATTTTGTATGTAGTAATCCTGAAAAGAATGAGTGGTATTATTTTAATGGAATAAGATGGGTAAAGGAGAATAAGAGTTTTAATTTAAGAAAGTTAATGATTAACGATGTATTTACAAAGGTTGAAAATTATAGAAGACAGTTATTAAAAGAGGGTGCAAGTGAAGAATTAGTAAAGAATTATCATAATATATTAAAAATATTGGGTTCAGGGTACAAATTGAATTGTTTAGAGTTGGAATTTTACAATTCTAATTTTTATAAAATAATTGATCAAAATAAGGATTTAATAGGTTTTGAAAATGGTATTTACGATTTAACGATTATGGAATTTAGAAAAGGAAATAGCGGAGATTATATATCAATGTCAACTGGATATGAATTTATACAATATACAAAGGATGATGCTGTTTATATGGAATTATATGATTTAATATCAAAAATTATACCAAATGAAGATGTTCGTGTTTTTACATTAAAATCATTGGCAAGTTGTTTAGATGGGCATATAAGGGATGAGAATTTTTATATTTATTCTGGTAAAAATAATACAGGTGGTAATGGTAAAAGTACAATAACAGATTTGTTATTAAAGGCGTTGGGTGAATATGCATGTGTAAGTCCAGTAACATTAATTACATCTAAAAGGGAGTCTGCAAATAGTGCAAATAGTGCTTTAGCAAACATTATAAATAAAAGAGCTGTTATTATGCAAGAGCCGGAGTCAAATGAAATGATACAAGCAGGTGTAATGAAGGCGTTAACTGGTGGTGATAGAATATCGACGAGAGAGTTGCATAGTTCACAAATTGAGTTTAAACCACAAGCAAAATTTTTCATGTGTTGTAATAAGATTCCAACAATTGATATTGATGGAGGTGTATTACGAAGAATCAAGATTACAGAGTTTGTGTCACGTTTTGTGGAGGATCCAAAAAGCAATGAGATGGGTATATTCGAGTTTAAAATAGATAAAGATTTAAAAACTAAATTGGATAATTACAAGTCGGTATTTATGAGTATATTATTAGATTTTTATAAATTATATAGAAAAGACGGCTTGACACCGCCATTACCAGTATTACAGGTTACAAAGAAGTATGAAAATGATAATAATATAATAAAGCAGTTTATAGATGAAAATTTAAAGGTAGGTGAAAAGGCGGATTTTATTACTAGAGATGTCATAAGAGAAAAATACAAGGCAGATTATACAATGCGTACAACATTTACAAAATTTCATATATTTATAAAACAATTAGAAAATTCGTTATGTACTGAATTTAAATTAGATAAAAAAAATGTTTCGAAAATATCAGGGTGGAGATTAAAAACACCAGAATTAGAGGATGATGACGATGAATTAGACGATGAATTAGACGTGTAAATACCATCTTAAAAAAATGAATAATAATCCAGATTTTATATAAATTATTTAGGATGGTATTTAGTAATATAAATGAAGCATGGGTTTTTTTAGTCTCTTATTCACATAACAAGTATACGGTAGGTCATCTGACATATTTTGAATGGTATTTTTCTGATAAAGATGAAAATATGTATAAATTACAGCATGAAGTTGGTAAAGTAAAGAAATATACTATTAATAATTGGTTTTTGTTTAAAAATTGTAAAGAAACATATATGATTGAAAGGATTGAAGATATTGTATCATTGATTAATCAATATAAAATAGATATTGAAAAGAATGATGAATATTTGAATAAAAACCAATTATTAATGGATAGTCTAAATGATAAATTGGGAAAATGTACAAATTATATTGATAATGGAGCGGTATGGAATTTAGAGTTTAAAAAAATCAAAATGAAGATTGAATTTTTAATGCATATGGATAATGAAAATATTAAAAATATTTCATTAGATATTTTGGAAAATAAGAAGCAATGGAAAAAAACAAAAGTAGATAAAACACAACTGTTGGATTTTTTGAAAGAAAACAAACATAAAATTGTAATTACATCAAAAAAATGCGATGAAGATCTTGTTACTAAAATTGAAAAATTGAGTTTAAAAAGAAATGTAGAAGATGTAGAAGGTATAGAAGATGTGGAACGTGAGTTGGTAAGCAAGTTTTCTAAAGTGAAATTGTATCATGATACAGGTGTTTCAGAAAAATATTCAAAATTGTTTATACAAATAGATAGAAAAAAGAGGTATGAGATTCAAGCTTGTAAAAAGTTTTAATAATAATTATATAATTATATCAATAAATATAATTATATTTTCATAAAATTTTTTTGTCATTGTTTTTTCCATATTTTACTTTAAAAATCACTTACGTCATTCAATAATACTCTCATTTTCAGTAACACTGTCATTTTCAGTAACACTGTCATTTTCATTAACACTGTCATTTTCAGTAACACTGTCATTTTCATTAACACTGTCATTTTCAGTAACACTGTCATTTTCATTTTCATTTTTACTTTCTTTTTTATCCAACATTTTTTCTAGTCTATCAATTTTATCATGAATTTTATCCATATCATTTTTAAAAAAAGTTTGAACACGTCTTGTATAATAAGAAAACATTGGGATAGCAAATGCACTACTAACTACTACTCCAGAAATAGTACCGAGAGTAGTAAAAAGTTGATTGAGATAAGTATTCAAATGTTGATCGAAGCAATTCATTTTTATAGTTTATAGAATTGTATTTTTAAATCAGTTTGTTTTAATTAAACATAATTTTTATCATGTAGCAATGGTATATCTTCTTCGCTGGATTTTTCACTGTCTTGTTCATATTGATATAATAAAGGATCTTTGTAAATACTATGAGTACTATTCGACAAATTTTCATTTTCGTTAATAGATGGTTGTGTATATACGGCAAACGGCATGGGATTAGTAAAATGATTATTATTTAAATTATTACTTATAAAGTGTGATTTAAAAAGTTCATTACTATCTTGTATATTAAAAATATTTTTAGGGTCATTTTCATTTTCATTTTCATTTTCATTTTCTAAATTTATATTAATTTTTATATCACTATCAATATTATTATCCATATTAGTATTATTATAATTAGGGTGATAAAGGCTTTGATTAAGATATGATCTATCCATGTTATCAGTATTACTATGATTGTAATTAGTATTACTATGATTGTAATTAGTATTACTATGATTGTAATTAGTATTACTATGACTATAATTGTAATTAGTATTATTATAATTAGGGTGATAAAGGCTTTGATTAGTGTTATAATAAGAGTTTTGATAATTTCTGTGAAAATAGTTTGTATTGTCTGTGACTTGTGTTGCATATTCGCTATTATTTAAGTTATCTAATTGTTGATAAAACATTTGATTTTCAGCTGAATTGTGAGAATTGTTAATATACATGGAAGAATCAGCTGTTTCATAAGTTGTTAATGGAGTAGATAGAGGTTGTGATCTAATAGAATTGGGGTGATGTTTATTAAAAATGTAATGGTATGTTTTGTAATATATTTTTTTAATACTAGTTTTAATTTTAGAAAAGAATGATGTATTTTCATTATGGTGTTCAATATCATTTTCATCTGTTTGAACGAGTGTATATTTTTTTTTATAAAAAACAAGATTGAATAGGTATTTAGTGCTTGTTAGTAATCTCCAACAAAATTTACTAAAGTTAATTGCATATGAAAATAATGAAGTAAATTTAAAAAGTAAAAACAAGCTGGTTCCGATATACCAGATAATATTTATAATGGCGCTTAAAACAGTAATATCCATATGTATTATAATTAAAAAATATAATATAGATTTTAACTTAATAAAAAACAAATTAAAAATAAGATTTTCATTAAATAAAAGTTTGGTTCTATAGTAAAAATATTAGTGTGTTTATAGGTAATTATAAACAAATTTAAAATTATTTTTATATAGTATATACAGTTGATAAATGTTATACAAATGGAATCATTATATAAAGAAGATGATTTTATTAGATTGGATGATGCAACAGTAGCGTATTATAATATATTAAAAAAGCATAATGCATTTAAACATAAAAATATATATTGTGTAAATTGTGGTGAGAAGGGGCATGTTTTAAGAGATTGTAATGGACCAATAACAAGTTTTGGTATTATAGCATTCAAGAGTGTATATAGTGAAAAAGATGAGATTTATGATAAAAATGGTAAAATACAGAATATATTAGAAATGGTTAATATTAATCAAAAAAAACATATGTGTTATACACATCCGCATAAAGAAGATTCTTGTTATCCAAAGATTAAATTTTTGATGATACAGAGGAAGGATACGATGGGGTACACTGATTTTGTAAGAGGAAAATATGATAAGGATAATGTAAATAATGCGGATAATATTATAAAGGTATGTTTAAATGAGATGACAAAAAGAGAGAAGAATAATTTGGTAAAGAAATCATTTGATGAAATATGGGAAGATTTATGGGTAAATCATGATTCTAAATGTTTCAAGAATGAGTATGATGTTGCTAAACATAAGTTTAGTCGATTAGATATCAAGAGTTTGGTCAATCAGTCTGAATTTAGCTTTGATTTTGAAGAATTCGGGTTTCCCAAGGGACGCCGCAACATGAAAGAAAATAATATTGCGTGTGCAGAACGAGAGTTTTACGAGGAGACTGGTTATGATAATAAATCGTATGAGTTTATAAAGAATTATCCGAGTATAAGGGAGGAGTTTATTGGGACAAATGGAATTAGTTATAGACATGTTTATTATTTAGTAAAGATGAAGCCAGATATTTCTCCTCCGTATGTAGATATCAAAAATAAAATTCAAACAGGAGAAGTTCAAAATATAGGATGGTTTACATTTGATGAATGTATATCATTATTAAGACCATATGATGTAGCTAAAAAGAATATGTTAGAAAAGGTATATTATAATTTATTAGATATGAATAATAATTTTGAGTGTTCAATTTTTTATCATAATACAAGGAAACCTTCTATAAATATGAGGGTTCCATTTCAAAGTTTTTATAAAATGGATGGTTCAGGTCCTTTTCCAAGTTCTATTTAAGTGATATTTTTGTAAATTTTAATATATATACAAAAATATTTTATGAATTTGGATGTCAAAAAATACAAAATATGTAAAATACAGAAAGATTTGTAAAAAGTTACATAAATATATTTAAAGATAACTATACTTATAAATAAAAAGCAGAATGTACGTTCAACGATTAGACATTGTAAATTTAATTAATAATAGCCCTGTTTCGAAATTATCTACAGAATTTCAAACCAATTTATTACACAAAATTCAAGAAACATTTACAGATGATCAACAACAATTGTTTGTTGCCAGCTTTTATACATATCTTAATTACAACTCTAAAACGGATTTTGTCATTGATTTAGATAATGTATGGAAATGGTTAGGATTTTCAAGAAAAGAACATTGTAAAACAGCATTAGTAAAACATTTTACTAAAGATATTGATTATAAAATTGCGCTCCCGAACTTGCGGGAGCGCAAAAATGAAGGTGGTTTTAATAAAGAACAAGTTATGTTAAATATTGAAACGTTTAAGGGATTATGTATGTTAGCAGGAACTGAGAAAAGTAAAGAAATACGCCAATATTATCTTAAATTAGAAGAATTATTGCAAGATACGATGAATGAAGAAAGTAAAGTATTACGATTAAAACTAGAAAGAAAACAAAATGAATTACAAATATTAGAAGTGCAAAATAAAGAAAAGGAAGATATGATTAATTTATTAACAAGAAAAACTAATAAATTTGAGCTTGGAGAAAGTGTATATATATTTCACTCAACTATTGATGATATTGATTTATATAAAGTAGGTAGAACAAAAAATGCAAATAGTAGAGATGCTATTCATAAAACTGCGAGTTACAAAGGTATTTTGTTACAAATCCGATGTGTAGATTCAGTATTATTAGAAAGAGTTGTACATTTTTTACTTGATAAATATAGATGCGCAAATAGACGTGAATGGTTTAATTGTAAGTATAGTGTAATTAAGAATGCAATAGAATATGCTAAATTATTGTTAGAAAGTGAAATTGATTTTGAAAATATGTATTTAATAGAAAATACAGAAGAATTTATTAGTAGTATAGTAATAAGTGAAGATTCAAATGATAATAATATTATAGAAGAAGAGATGATAGATAATTTTACGGTATTAGAATATAAACCAGTTAATATAAATAATTTTGAATTATTTTTAAATGAAACATGTGACAAAGATATAAATAGTAGTATAAGTTATACAATGATTAAAAATCAATATAAAATTTGGTCAAAGGTTGCAAATCATGCTCAATTACAAGAATTAATTAAATATGTAAAGACAAAATATAATACAATTATGAAAAGACATAATCCATTAATAAGTACGTCCAAATTAACTCATCATTTTAATGGATTAAAATTAAAGGAATCATTATTTACATTTGAAAAGCCAGGAATGACTAATTTTATAATAGAAAGATTTTTGTATGAAAGATGCCAAAGATCACCTGGATATAGAGAGACGATGCAAGATTGTTTTATTGATTTTGAAAAGTGGTATACTGGGTTGGATAATAATAAGTCAAGATGTATGCAATATGTTATTAAAGAAAAATTAAAGAATTATTTAGATATACAATTTATAAGATTAAGAAAGGGTGATGAGTCAAATGGTTTAGATCATAGGCTTGGTGGATGGGTAGGGTTTGCATTAAAAACAAATAATATACCAGAACCAGTAAAAAATTACAAGCCAAAAAATGCAAAAAAAATTATTCAAAAAGATGTAAATACGAATAAAATTATAAGAGAATGGAGTAGTGTATCTGATGCAAGTGAGTATATAAAGAAAAGTACAACGACAACGTCTACATTAATAAAGCGACATAGTTCAATATATATAGATAATATTTTAAGTATTTTAGAATATGGAGTATAAAATTTCGTTAGATAGGAATTTTTTAAATAATGTTAAAATAATAATGTATCAAAATACAATTTTATTATTCGTAATTGTTGGGTTTGTAGCTTTTTATTATTTTAACAAGTTTAATGAATCTGAAAAGGAATATATAAAATTACATGGAAGTGTAAGAGAAATATATAATGAAAATCAAAAGTTAAAATTAAAGGTAAAGGAATTACAAGCATATAAAGATGATGTATCTAAAACTTTTAAGATTTTGGATAATGAATTGGTTATGATAAATGATCATATTCAAAGGAGACAGCAGCCTCAACAGCAACCATCACTTATCCCTTCATTAAATCAAATGAATTCACAATCAAATTTGAATAGAGTATCATTATTAACTCCAGAGTTATTAAATACTGTATTTTTTGATATACAGCCACAAAGACAGAATTCAACTGCTATTATTAATACTGTTGTAGAAAATATACCAATTCAACAGACTGATCATATAACTGATCATATAACTGAGAATATAACTGAGAATATAGGACAAGAACAGGATCGAGCAAAATTGAGTGAAATTCAAGAAAATGTAAAAGTTGAGGAGAGTGATAAGACATTAGAAGAAAAATTGGATGAAAAGGCATTGGAAGAAATGTTAAAAAATGTAGAAATGAGTACGATGAATGATGTAAGATTGATGGGGGAAGAAGGTGATTATAATAATTTATTATTGGATTTAAATAAATTTAAAATGAATAACCCATAATTTTTTTTTATTTATATAGTATATATAATTTGAAAAATGCCAAAATATGTAATGAGTGATGGTAGAGCCTTTACGAATTGGACTACTAATTGTTCTTTAATAAAGAATATTCAAAGTAAATATGGTATTCAAGATTCACATGGGTTAAGAAATTTTTTACAACAAAATGCCGATAAAGTAAAGGCGGATTTTTCAAGTTGTACAGTTACGGAAGATTGTAAGTTTTGTCCAGTTTGTAAGGAAGCGATTGATTATAGACCAAAAGGAAATTGATAAAATAGATAAAGATTTTTTCTTGATAGATATTAATAAATATGAAAACAATATATATATTAATATTATTTTTAATATTATTGGTTTTAATTTTAAGGGTAAGTTTTGTGTATTCGGAATCACTATATATAACATCAGATATTGATAAGAATACATATTTAATTAGAAGGGGTAAAAACAAATCAGATGAGTATTTAAAAGAATCTGCTGATACATTAGCGGAAATAAATAAACGTGTTAAGAGATTAGTAGAACACTTGTACAATAAATACAAGGATGATAAAACAAAGGCGTACTTTATATTAAAATTAAAGCAAAATTATAATAGTAGTATTTTATCAGAAGCTGCGATAGATCAGAGATATACGACATATACAATAGATAAAAAGGATATGCATATATGTTTAAGGACAAGAGATGATCACGAAAAAATGTATGATATAAATTTATTAATGTATGTGATATTACATGAATTGGCACATTTATGTAATTATAGTCCTTCTGGAACTCCTATTCAAGGTCATGGTATTGAATTTAAACATATTTTTAGATTATTAGTACAAGAGAGTATAGATATAGGTATATATAGGTATGAGGATTATGTAAAGAAGCCGATAAATTATTGTGGTATGATAATAAGTTCGACAATTTTATAAATAAAAAATGAAAAAATGATATTTTAACAAGAAAATAGAAATGACGGATACTCAAGAAATGACGGATACTCAAAGAATGAGTAAATTAAATAGTTATTATTTTAATAGTGAATTAAGTGACAATGAAAATGAAAACAGTGTAGTAAGGAAATTGATAAATAAATATCAAGTAGAAGAGAATAGTGAGACAGATTCTATGGACTATAATGTTAAAAGAAATAAGGATAGACAATCTGAGATTCGTATGATTACATGTAAATTATGTTTGGATGAGAATACAGATAAGGGTAATTATATTATTTTATCTTGTAATCATATTTATCATATTAAATGTTTAGCTGAAGAGCATTTCAATGATGTATTAAAATATCCATTGATAGATAATGATTATTTTGAGAGTAGAAAATGTAATATTTGTTTAAAGAATTTACAAGCGGAAGAGATGATGTATTTGCATAGTAAATTTTTATCAAATACAAAGGATTTATTGGATAAGCATCAAATTAGTATTACTGAATTAGAAGATCAGATGACAAAAATTAAAAATGATTTGCGAGTTTGTTATGATTATAAACATAAATTAGAACAAGAAAGAGAAAAGTCAAAACAAATAGTGAGTATTTTATCAACAATGATTTGAATAATTAATATAGGATTATTTTTTTTTTAAAGTTTTAGAAAATAGTGAAAAAGAACGAGATTTTTTATCAATACTTTTAATGCTTCTTGTTTTATGTTTATGTGTTTTTATAAGTACATTGACATAATGATCAAAACGATTATATAAATCTCGTTGTTTTAGGATGATATTTTTAACATTTTGTTTTTGTTTTTGGTATTGATTATTATCAATAAATGTAAAGTTAAATTTAGTGTTATTTTCATTAGAGGAAAAGTTTATATTTCGTAGATCTTGTAAAATAGTATTTTCATTTTTATATATTTCATAATTTTCTCGCGTTTGTTTAAGATATAGTTGTTTATAGTTAAGATAAAGATCATTAGAGTTGATAAGTGAAGAATTGTGTTGTTCTAGTAATGTATCAAATGGTATATCAATAAATTCTTTTTGAAAATCTATATTCATATTTAGTAGTAAATATAGATAAAAAAGTATGGAGTTAAACTTAATCCAAGATAAGAAGTGGTAGGAAACATTTAACATATGCTAATAATCTATATGGAAAAGGTTGTGGGTTATCTTTGTATTTTTTCATTTGTTCTCTAAAACAACTCAAAGCGTTTCCGAATGCTTCAGAATTATATAAATAATAAATAGAAATGGTCATTAAAGTAATTGTAATGATATAACATAAAGTGGACCATTGTGTATTAGAAATGTCATAAATAGGTGCGATAAATTGATGAGAAAAACTATCTGTATAATCCAATCCTCGTAGTTTAGCTTCAAACATAGATAAGGAACACATGTTATTATTTCCATACCAATGTACTAATAGTGATATAGAAAAGGTAATGTGTAAAACCCATAGGGCTGGGCTGTTAAGGAAGGGACCAATAAGTATAAATAAAATAACCAAAGTATGAAAGACCCATATTAAATTGGCCAACATTATACTTGTACTTTTTGATAACCCAAATTTATTTTGAAATGTTTCAACTTCGGGATTATCTATATCAGAGTGTGATTTTTGTGATTTTTGCGAATTACGAGAACTTTTTTTATCGTTCATAAATGTATTTTAAATACTTAATATTAGTATACAATAAAAAAATGTTATTAATTGATTTTAGAGAACGTGAATTTATAAATAATTTAGCAAAATATGTGGAAATAAAGAGTGAGGAAGAAATGCATGTAAAAATAAAAAATATAAATATAGTATGTAAAATTTTATCTTTGCCTATAGGTGATTTTATTATAGAAAATGATAATACACCTTGTTTAATAATAGAAAGAAAAACATTAACTGATTTATCAGCAAGTATTATAGATGGAAGATTCAGAGAGCAAAAGGCGCGTTTATTAGATTCTATAAAGGATCCTAATAAAATATTATATGTAATAGAGAATAATATGGGTAAAATATCAATATCAAATGATATTATGGAATCAGCTATGATAAATTTGATATTTAAACATAATTATAAAATGTTAAGGACGGGTAGTAATGATGATACATTTAATAATGTATTATTATTATACAAGAAAATTCAAGGAAATGAATTTAGTGACGAAAATATAAAGGATACGTGTAAAATGATAACAAAGGGTAATAAATTAAAACAGTATATATTTATTAATCAATTATGTTTAATACCGGGTGTATCTGAATCTATAGCAAAGGTGATAAATGACAAGTATATGACAATGAGTAATTTAATAAGTGAATGGAATAAAATAGAGAATATAAAGGATAAGGAAAAAATGTTAGTAGATTTACAAATAACAGATAAGCGTAAGATAGGCAAGGCATTATCAAAAAAAATTTATGATGCGCATTTTAACTAAACTTTTTTATGTGGTTTTAACATTATTTTTTTATCTAAAAAGTATTTTTCAACAATATTTTGTAAAATTGTATTATTTAAATCAGATGTAGATGTTTCCATACGTGTATATGATTGTACATTAATATTTAGTTTTTCAATAAGGGCTTCTAATTTATTTTTTTTATAACTTGTAATTGCCATACCAGAAGGTATTTTTCTTTTATCAGTAGATTTAGTTTCGGTAGATCTATCAATGATTCTAAATAATCCATCAAATATGCCTGTTTTAGATACATAACTTCCATAAATTGTATTATTATTAATAATTTGATTGTTATATGAAATATCTTGTTCTGATAATTGTACTTTGGGTTGTTCTTCTATTTGTTTTTTAGTTTTTGTAGTATCTTGGAATATTTTATTAGAAAATTCATCAAATGTATATTTATTTTTAAAAGTAGAAAAATCCATTATTTTAGAATACAATGATGAGTTTATATCAATATCAGATGAATTAAAAATGTAATAGGGGCCATTATTAATAATATAACCTTCTCTATTGTACATGTCATTAAATTCTATTTTTTTGGTAACAATAGTATCAAGAACAGTAAAAATAACTTCATTTGCAATATTAGGTTCGCGTTGTTTAATTTGGGTGATTATATCTTCTAAACTCCAAATAAAATATATTTTAAATAGGTGTTGTAAGGCATTAATTACATATTTAATATCATGATGATCGAATTGTGTGAGATAGAGATTATATGTATTTCTATAAATTTTTTCAGATTGTGGTTGTATAGTGCATTTATAATCGCATTCTTGATAATCACAGATTGCATCACCTGATTTAGCTGATTGGGGTAATGTATTACGTTGTTGAAGGGGGGTACAATCAAAACTAATTTGTTTTAATAATCGTTCGACGATTTTATTACTTCGATCTTTTTCTTCGGCTAATATATACATTTCTTTATCTATAAAAAAGTCTGAATTAGATGGTTCTTCATAAACAGAGACATATTTATAAATATCGACTGTTCTATCTTGTGGTTCTAGATCATGATGTGAGTAATTTCTAACGGCTCTTCCAATGATTTGATTAATGCGGCTCATATTCCAAGAGGGTTCTATAATATGTACTTGACGGACATTTTTAAGGGTGATACCTTCAGAAATAATAGGTGATCCGATAATAATTTTAATAAGGGCGCCATTTTTATTTTCAGGGCTATTAAAGATTCTTCTATATTTTTCTCTTAATTCTGGTTTTGTATTATCATCGAATACAATAAACGTTTTGTATTCTCTTTGAGGTGTAGAACGTGATGTATATTCGTAATATCCATTGTAAAGTAATAATTGTTTAATAAGGGATGTGCCTCCCCAAGAAACGTAATTAGAAAATATAAAAACATTTCCTGGACTAGTATTTACATTTTGTAATAAATTATATAATTTACTAGAGTATTCACTTAATTTATTTGTTAGAACTCGCTTATATTCATCTAAAAGTTGATATTTTCCAGTTGTTTTTTTAAATATTTTTAAAAATCCATCTTTTCCAAACATTTCATCTGGATATACCATAGTAGATGCGTCACGTACATTTTTATACACTGCACTAGATTTTCTATTTTGTTCAATATTATCAATAATATCTTCTTCTGCTTCAATAGCATCAATAGAATCGATTAAATTAAGATCTTTAAGTTCGGTATTACCAATTTTTGCATTAGTATCAATTTGAATGGCTTTTTTGTAAACATGATATTGATATTTTGACATGTAACAATATACAACATTTGTAGTACCAGTTCTATTTTTTACAAGTTGATCACCTTTATGATTTGAAATGGGGTTAGTTTGTGTATTAGCTAAAAGGAAGGAGATTTTTCCTTGTATAGAATTTTGTAATTTTTCTTTACCTTTATCTGTTATATAAATAATACCTTCTTTAAAAATGTTTTGATTAATATATTCTGATTGTTTTCTTTCAACAAGTGTTTTATCTTTTAATAGGATATCTCTAACTGGTAATTGTAATTGAGGGGTGTTAATATTAAGTAAATTTGATAATTCAAAAATATCTTTAGGATTATCACGTAAGGGTGTTGCTGTAAGTAAAACAAGTCTATAATTATATGATTTGGATAATATAGATTGTAAAGCAGTATAAATATCATTGTTTGTTACATTATGTGCTTCGTCAATTATAATAACAGTGTTATTTAAATTTTCTATAGCTTCAGATGGCTTTTTTCTTTTATTTGTACCTTTAATTTTAGGACCTAAAATTCTATTAACAAAACTTTGGTATTTATAAAAGGCGTATTGTTTATTAATAGTTCTATGAACTTTGTTTACAAGTTCTTTTTTTTTAATTTGATTGTTCATATCTAACGTAGCATTTGAAGAAAAGTAGAGTTTACGTTCATCGTCTGATAAATAAGTATTATTAGTACATTTACTTAATAGTTCATTTAAAAAGTTTCTTTCAATGTTTTTATTTTTTACAAGTACAACAATTTTATTTCCCATATTATTTATATATTCTTTAAACCCTTCCGCAATCATTATGGATGTGCAAGTTTTGCCTGTACCTAATTGATTAAACAATAGGACATTTTCATAAAGTGTTGGTTTAGATATCCAGTTACGTAGGAGCATTTGATTGGGTTCTTGATATTGATAATTTTTTTTATATGGTTTAAACTCTTTTTTATTAAGAGTTTCTCCAAAATCTAAACTGGAGTAATCTGAATAAAAATCACTCATATTCTTTATTATAATAAATTAAGAAATTAAATACATATAAATAAACTAATAAGAACCTGAAGTAGAATAAGAACTACTTGCTGGATAAGGTGAATTTAACAATTTATCGGAAATGACATTAGGTTTAACAAGAGTATTTTGCATTTGTTCTATTGAATTTTGCGTAAATGGGAAATACATGTATCTTGTCAAGTAAAGAATAGCTGGAATAAAAAGAATATAAAAAAGATTGCTATTTTTCTTGGATGTATGAGGATAATTTTTATTTTTTTTAGCAATAAGGGATGATTTATATAGTTTCAAGAGAATATAAAAGGCGATAGTAGAAAGTAGAACAAAAAGGTGGAAATTCATTATTTAGTATAGATAAATAATATAAATTAATTATTTCATTCGCATAAAAAATTAAAAAATTAAATTATATGTTAAAGTTAATGGAAGGCGAAGGGTTTAGTAAAACGTTAGAAATAAAACATAAACTGCAAAAAAAGTTGGTAAATGTATTTTCTCAACATTTATATAATTATGTCATGCGTTGTTTTAAAAAGTCGGTTAATTATATTGATTTTCAAAAAAAAATGTTAAAAATAGCAGAATGGGATAAACATAAAAGGGAAAGATCGTTTAAAAAATTTAAAAAATGGTGTTTTAAGAATAATTATGATATTGAAGAAATTTTTGAAAAAATTATTTTATATTCCATACGTACAATATTAAATGATGACTTTTTAGCAGAAATTGTAATAACAAAGCATTATAAATCTAATTTTAGTGAATTTTATTATAAAGTATTAAAAAAGGTTGCAAGATATTATTATGAAAATCCAAAAATAGATATAATAGAAGATGATAATTATATAGAGGATATAATAAAGACTAGTATAGTAGTATTTATTCCATTAAACAAAATAGTGAATATGTTTGGAAAGAAAAAGGATGATTTAATTATACAATATGATTTTAATAATATGCAAGATTCATATTCAGATACAGTCACAGATATTTCTTCTTGTACAAGTAAAAACAATACAGAAAATATTGATAATAACAAACGTAAAATTGTTGTCGAAAAAGAAACAGATGATGAGGGTTCAATGATGTATTTGCCAAGTGAAGAGTTTGATATAAAAGAAGATATAAAAGAAAAAAATATAGAAGAAAATGATGAAAAAAAGGATGAAGAAAATGATGAAGAAAAGGATACAAAACATATTGTTATTATGAATAATAAAAATCCATTAATGACATCATATAAATTTTATAAAAAAAAAATATAAGTAAATTATAAGTATTATTCATATGGAAATATTTAAAAACGTGACATCTTTGATGTCATCAAACGTACATGAAAATAATGTGAAACTAACTTATAAAATGACAGAAAAAGACATTGTAATTCTAAACAATCCGATAATATTAGGATTTATAAACAAGGGTATAAAAGATACTGGAAGTTATATTTTAGTAATAAATTCTGATAAAGAAGAGGGTGCTACAGGAATTTTTTGTATAAGCAAATCTAAAAAATCTGAAAGGGGGAGTATAAATAAATTAGTAACAAATAATGGTATGTATAATGAGATATTAAATGTAGAATGGGATCCATACGAATATCCTAAAGTAATATTGCATATTCACAAATTAAATAAAGACAAGATTAAAAATAAACGTGAAATTTATTTTTCATATAATGTAAAAGTTATATATTAAGTTATCTTCGAGTCCTGGTTATACCACGTTGTGTATTTACAGTACGTTGCGATTTTACTTGTGTATTAGTTGTTGGTTGAGGGATGGTGTGTTCTGATAAAAATTCTTGTTTAAATGTTTCAAAACGTTCTTCAAGTTGAGTTTGTAAAGTGACATAATTTGATTTATAATCATTAAGCTCATTTTTTAAAAAGTTGTTTTCCTCTTCTAGCTTTTCAATTTCATTATTTTTTACACTTAGATTATCTTCTAGTGATTTGATACTATTTTGTGCTTCTTGTAATTTATTTATAGTTTCTTGATGTGTTTCATTAAATTGGTTAAAATTAGTTTGAAACTCGGAATAGTGAGTAAGATGTTTTTGTAATTCATCTTCAATAGTTGTTTTAGATTTTGTAATATCATTAATAGAAATATTTAAATGTTGGATAGATTGATTTAATTGAGTAATTTCAGAATTTTTAACATCTAATTGTTTTTCAAAATTATTAATAGTTTCTTTGTCAGTATTATTTGCAATTTGAGTTTCAAGTTCTTTAATATTATCATGAAGTTGACAAATAGTATTATTTAATTCATTAATATTTTTTTGTAAATTGGCATTTATTTCTTTATCTTGTGTAGCTTTATGATCATAATCTACTAGTTTTTTTTTAAGTTCTTCAATTTGTTCTTGAAATTTATTATTACCTAATTTTTTTTCAGTCGAGTTAATTTTTTCTAAAAATTCTTCATTTTCCATTTTTATATAATAATATAATCATATAAAAATAAATTGTAGTTATGACGCGTTTTTTTATTTTTTTTTAAGATGAGGGATATATTGATGTGCAAGTGATGTGCCAATTTTAACAGATGCATCATATTGTGAAATTTTAGAATTTTGAATATTTAAAATGGAATCTAGCATCATATGTAGATTTTTTAAGAAATACGATTTATTAAAATTTGGTTTTTGAAATTCTTTAATAGTAAATTCGAATAATTTTGAAGATGTAGTTTTAAGATTTGCATATTTTTTCCCCAAGTTGTAAAGATAATCATCGGGAGATTCGTCTCCTTTAATTTTTATATTTTCCAAGTCTTTTAATAATGATTCGATTTCTTGTTTAACAATATCTACATTAGTATCTTTAATATTTCCTGACATATGGCATATATGTATAAGATTAAAAAAAAAATATTTTATTAACGTTCTAATATTAATTATAATACAATGGATATAAAAGATATTATATCAAGAGTCAATAAATTAGATAACAAAGAGAAAATACATGTATTAAATATATTAAAGACGAATAATATAGATTTTACAAAAAATAGAAATGGGTATTTTTTTAATTTATCAAGTGTGGATCAAGAGATTATATTAAAAATTTCAAAGTGTTTGAAATTAATTGAGACAAATATGGATTTGATACGTAAAATAGATAAAAGAAGAGAAGAGTTATTAGATTATTATAAAAAGATTATTCAAGAAAGGGTGGATGATAAAATAAAAAAGATGAAGGAAGAATACAATAAAAAATTGTTATTATACAAGATGGATACAAATATTGTAATGGATATTAAAAATATTTCAAATAAAAAAAGAAATGATAAGATTACACAAGATCCAGATGAGATGATAAAAGAATATAACAAAACGTTATACAAGTACGAAAAAAACAGTGTATTTGCAAATATTTTATTAAAAATTAAAGCATATAATAGTAGTCATAAGGGTGTAGATAAAAAAAATAAAGATAGAAGTGATAATTATGAGGATATGGATGATATAAAATTTAGTGATTACAATATGATGGGCGACGAGTATATTGAAGATGATATTATAGAAGATGATATTATAGAAGATGATATTAATGAAGACGATCCTATAGATGATGAAAATGTGGATGATATATCAAATACAGATGACGAATATGAAACGCATTGTTCAGATAATGAATCGTATTTGGATGATATAGATAATGAGATGGAAGATGAGGATGCTGATAAGACAAAAAAGGAAAAGATAGAAGTTGAAATGAATATTAATTATTATAAAAATTTGTTAAGTAAAAAGGGATATGCATTTGATGATAGTAAAAAATGTATATTATATTATCAAGAATATATTAAATAAAATGATGAAAATTGAATTTAAATTGAATATATAATATTTTTAAATTAAATTGAATATATAATATTTTTAAATTAAATTGAATTTAAATTGAATATATAATATTTTTAAATTCATGGGTATAGCTTATTTTTTTTCACATATATATAAAAAATATAATAGTGACAATGATTTATTAATAGATGAAAAACAATTATCAACATTTGATGTAGAATGTTTATTTTTAGATTATAATAGTATGATACATCCTTGTTCACATCAATTGTTAGCTACATTAGATGAAACAAAGGAATATTCGGTGGATGAATTGGATGATTTAATTATCAATCACGTTTTGGATTATACAAGATATGTAATAAATATTATAAATGCTAGAAATGTATATATTATGGTAGATGGTGTAGCACCGAGGGCAAAGATACAACAACAAAGAAGTAGACGTTACAAATCAAAAATGTTTAAAAAGGATGATAATAAAATAAAATGGGATTCAAATAAAATAACTCCAGGAACATGTTTTATGAAAAAGTTAAAGGATAAATTATATTTATTTATAGCAAAATTAAAAGATGAGGGTCATGATTTTAATATACATATAGATTTTGATTATGGAGAAGGAGAACATAAGATGATGAATATTATAAATAAATTAAATAATTTAGATGAATGTAAAAAAATCTGTATATATGGTTTAGACGCAGATTTGATTATGTTGAGTTTAATGAGTGTTTATTCTAGTCAAATTATATTAGTTAGAGACAATAGTAGCAATGAGAATACTAATAAAAAAATGTTTACATATTTAAATGTAAAATCATTAGAAGAAAGTATAATAAATGAAATAAGAGGAAGATATGAAGGTGCATTGTTAATAAATAATAGAAATATCATATATGATTATATATTGTTATGTATGTTATTAGGTAATGATTTTTTAGAACATATTCCTTCATTGATAATAAAAGATGGTGGTTTAAATATGGTAATAAAGGTGTATATAAAATCTTTAGATAAAAATAAAGGTGAATCAAGTTTGGTAAAATTGGATGAATTAGATAGAGGTAATATAAAAGATAGTATAAATATGGATATGTTGTACACTATTTTATATAATATAGGGAATTCAGAAGATTATTTTTATAAAAGTATATATAGTGTATATAAGACAAATAATAGTATATACAAGGATGTTAAACTAGATGAGTATCCAAATATATATTTTTACAAGGATGATTGTATAAAATATAATCAGATGAATTATAAAAATAGATATTATACGTTTTATGGTATAGGAGATATAAAAGATGCTTGTAAGAAATATATAGAAGGATTGTATTGGATATTAGGTTATTACAATGGTCATATGCATAATAATTGGTTATGGTATTATAAGTATATGAATGTGCCATTTGCAAGTGATATAAGTGAATATTTAAGGAATAGAACAGATGTTAAAAGATATATAATGGATAGTCAAAATTTAGAGAAATCAAAAAGGATAACTAGTATGCAACAATTATGGATGGTATTACCAAAAGAATCATTAATGGAAGTATTAGAAGATGATATTTTAATGAAATTGAAAAGATTATTAAAGATGAAAGATGTAATGAATAAATATTTTCCGGAAGATATATGTGTGGATATAATAAATAAGGAGTATTTATGGCAATCTAAAGTTTTTCTAGAAGATTTTGATATAAATATTTTAGAAATGATATTATAATTAATTTTTATATAATTAATTTTTATATAATTTACAATAATTTTTTTTATAAGATAAAAGTATAAACTTGTAAAAAAATGTTTAATGAAAAAAATTTACTTTTGGCTGTTCAAATTATTTTAATTGTAGGTGCTGTTAACTGGGGTTTAGTAGCATACAATGGTACTGATTTAGTAGAACAAGTTACCGGTGGAGGTGATATTGAAAAGTATGTCAAGTATGCTGTTGCCGCTTCTGGTGTATACTTTGCATATGTTTTATTTGCTTAAATATTAAAGTAAAAATAAAAATAAAAATAATATAAAAAAATGATATAAAAAAAAATGATTTTTAGAGCATGAATTATATAATGATTAATATAAAGTGCGTAAGATTTTATATTTTTTTTCCTATTAATAAACTAAAAAGATGAACAAAGTACAAACTACTTCTTCAACTAAAACTAGATCAACCAAGACGAGAACTAAGGCTGTAGCTGAGCCAGTTGTAGAGCCAGTTGTAGAGCCAGTTGTAGAAACTGTTGTAGAGCCAGTTGTAGAGCCAGTTGTTGATATGGTAACTGAAGCTGTTACTGAAACTGTTGGAACTGAGGAATCAATTAAGCAGAGGTTGGATCGTATTATCAAGGCAAGACAGGATCATATTGTGGAATTAAAGAGAGAAATTCAGGAGCTTAGAAAGCTTCAACGGGATCATGAGCATGCATTAAAGGATGCTTCAAAGAGATCTAAGAAGAAGAAGGTTCAGAGGGATAGTAGTAATCCCAGAAAGCCATCTGGGTTTGCATCAGCGGTAATTGTATCTGATGAGTTGTATGATTTTCTTGGACAATTTGGGGTAAAGCGTGGAGATCCTATTGCAAGAACAGATGTGACTAGGCATATTACGTTTTATATTAAGCAACATGATTTGCAAAATCCAGCGTATAGACGTGAAATTCTACCAGATGCTACTTTAAGCAAGTTGTTTGGTCCTGCTATTGAATTGAAGGATCCTAATGATCCTGATTCTGCCAAGGTATATAGTTATATGCGTCTTCAAAAGTATCTTTCAAGTCATTTTCCTAAGAAGCAAGTTTAAATAATGTAAGTAATGTAAAAATGTAAGTAATGTAAATTTGTATCATATATGATAGATATATGATATGATAAATATATAATAAAATAAAAAATGAATAAAAAAGGTATTTAAAATAAAAGTACAAATGGACAATTCAAATAACAGATTGATAAATAAAGAAGAAGTTGAAAATATTCTAAATTATTTTGGAAACATTGGTGATAATAATTTGCCATTGAAAATAAATAATTTAGAAAATTATAGGCGGGCATTTGTACATGAAAGTTATTATCAGTCGGTACATAATGTAATAAAAAATGAGGAAATGAGGAATAATATAGGAAAGATATATATTGATTATATTCCTGACGAGTCAAGTGAAAGATTGGAATATTTAGGTGATCATGTACTTAAAGGAATAATGGGTAGGTATTTGTACGAACGTTTTCCTTTAGAACGCGAGGGTTTTTTGACGAAATTGAAGATTAAGATAGAAAAATGTTCAATGTTACACAAGATAGGGGTGACATTGGGTTTTAAGAGGTATTTATTATTGTCATTGCAAGTAGAGAACCAGACATTATTGGATATAGATCGTGGGCGAAATTGTCCAAGTTATTATGAGGATGCATTTGAGGCATTTATTGGTTCAATTTCGATGGATTTTGGTGAGATTGGATATTTATATGCAGATCGTTTTGTAAGAAATGTAATTGAGAATATTATTGACTTTGCAGAGTTGATATCTCATAACGATAATTTTAAAGACGCATTACAACGCTATTATCAACATTTTAGAATGAACTGTTTTAAGACGCCGAATTACAGTGCTTTATGTGATGATGGGCCATTATATCGTAAGGTTTTTACAAGAATGTTAATATTTACGAAAGAACAGTTTGAAGAGATGGATGAAATGAAAAGGACAAAAATAAAGACGTATACAAACAATATAATGGATTATTACAAGAGATGTAATCCTAATATTTTTAATAAATTATTCGAGTTATATGAAAAGGATAATTATATATTGGGTATAGGATTAGGTAAAAAAGTTATTCAAGCAGAGCAAGAATGTGCTAAGCAATGTATGATAAATTTGGATTTAGATATGAATTATTAATAAAAATAGATTGTAATTAAACTGTTTTTAGTATTATTGACAAGTGGGATTTATATTATAACTTGATTAACTAGTTCCTTTTATTATGTATATTAAAAAAATTTCAAGATGAGAAATGATATTATAAATTCCATAAATCATCTAATTCTATAGTAAGGGTATCTATATAATTTTCTTTGGTAGAATGTTCACTTATTATATTCAAGTCATTTAATATACGTTGTAAAATTTTATATTGAAGAGCGTTTTCAGTATGTGATTTAAGAATTTTTTGATTATCATTCATTGTAAATATATTTAAAAGTCGTTTAAAAACGCGTAAATCAATTTTATTAACATTTAATTTAACATTATCTAAATCTTTTAATAATTTTTTATGTAAAATAATCCAATCAATATCAGTTTCAAAAAGTTTATACGAATAAATTGTATGAGTTAAATACTTGAAATCTGATTCTTCTTTTTTACCTATAATGCTATCACACAAGTCGAATTTTTCTTTTTTTGTAGTATTTTTTCCTTTTTTATTTTTATCAAAATATTTATTAATATTTTCAATTAGAGATATAAAAATTTTAGCTAAATCAAAACACAAATGAGGTTGAAAAAGTGTATCAGATTTATATAATAATAGTTCATTTTGTGGATTTTTTGAAATATAATTTTTATATGCATCTTTATTGTAAATTTTTTTATTAAAATTGCTAATGTTATCCAAGTGTACACGTTTAACTTCTTCGTAAGAATTTAAAAAATTATAAGAAATATCTTTATAAGGTTGTAAATCCTTTTGATCAGATGTATTAGTTTTATGTTTGATTTTAATATAATAACTAGGTAATACACAAGAATGCATTGTATAATTTTCGTATAAATCCCATAATTGTTGTTCAAAAATAGTATGATTAATTAAAGTAGAATAAGAAATATCGTCGATTATATCAATAGATTGTTCTAAAGTGGTAGCATTATTTAAATAATTTTGATAAATTCCAAATGAAATAGTTTGAGGTTCTGTAAATGATATATTAAAAGAGTAGTCTAAATCGAATTTTTCATTCATATTTAATAAATGTTTTAATTTATTTGACAAGTCAATATCTGTCATTTTAATTTGCATGGAATTGAAAAATTGGTCTAAATCTAAATCTTCTGTTTTTTCACCACGTACTTTAAATCTGATTTGTTCTAACAAAAAGATAAGTTGTCGTATATCAGATTCAGCACGATCAATGACAATTTTCAAGTTTTTTTTAGATAATTCTAATTTTTCATTGTCATTAATTTCCATAGCTAATTTAGTCATTTCAAGTAAACTAGGGTTTTGAAATTCTATAAATGTACAATTGTCATTGTTAAAAATATCTTTAAATTTAATATTATTACTGATAATAACAATAGGAATATTTATATGATGTTTAATATAAACTAGATCAACAAAACTTTGAATAGATTTGTCACATAATTCAACATTGTCAACAAAGATGATATTAGGTTTGTTTTTTTTATTACTTATATTATTCCATTTATCAAAATTAGCAAAAGTAAAACTGTTTACAGAAACGATATTATTAATAACGTCGTTTATTTTTTCAGATGTTCTAATATGATCAGAATTGATATTATATATCTGAAAAGATTTAAAAAGAATATCGGCAGTGAGACTTTTACCGCATCCAATAGGTCCATATAGTAATAAAATTTTTTTAACATCTTGATTGTCTTCAATGTCTTGTTTTATTTGTTTAATCCATTTAAGAATATGATTAACAATATCTTTATGAAAAAGAGTTTTTTGAGTAGTAGGTTTATATTTTTCTAACAACATTTAATATATATATATATGTTCGGTTTTTAAATATTTTTTTATTATTTCATGTAAATAATATGTCAACGGATATTCAAAAGAACTTATTACAATATATCGATTATAATAAACAATTGGTAAATTTAAGAAGTCAATTAAAAGACTTGAAAAAAGAAACACAAAATTTAGAAAATGAAATCAAGGAATACATGACTAACAATAATATGGATAGTATTTCATTAAAAGATGGTGAAATTGTTTTGTATACTAGAAAAATTTCACAAACATTTAAAAAGGAAACTATTGTAGAAAAATTAACAGAAGAATTAAAGGATAGTTCAAAAGCAGAGCATTTAGCAGAATCTATTTTGGGAAACAAAAAATTTATAGTAGAGGATAAAATCAAAGCAGTTATTAAAAAAAAGAATGTATAATTTATTCATTTCCATTCTCATCATTTCCATTTTCATCATTTATATCAGCTACTTCTTTAACAAGTGGTTTTAAAATTTTAAATGATTTATCATACCCCATATCTCGTAATTCTTCATCTATTTTAGTTTTTAAATATTCATCTTTATATATACTTTCTACAACTATATAAGGTGGTAATAGAACATGTTCTTTAATCTGTTTGTACACTATTCCTGGTTCTAATATAGCCATTTGTAAATTTTCAAAGACGTTTCTTATACAAAATTCTTTATCAAGAAAAAGATAATATGTTCTCATATTGATATATATAATGTTATTTTTAAATTAATTTCAATATTTTAATAGGTAAAGAAATTTTTATGGTTACCATTATCATAAAAGGTCATTGATATCATTGGTATCATTAATATTATTTATATCATTTGTATCATTTGTATCATTTATATCATTTATATCATTTGTATCATTTATATCATTGGTGTTATTTATATCATTGGTATCATTAATATTATTTATATCATTTGTATCATTTGTATCATTTATATCATTTATATCATTTGTATCATTTATATCATTGGTGTTATTTATATCATTGGTATCATTAATATTATTTA
>Ga0214921_10000897_pt1 | contig 52956 bp, 46 predicted proteins | sample LL1505_MetaG_FD_177992 | JGI IMG/M metagenome (GOLD analysis project Ga0214921, IMG submission 177992) | Freshwater microbial communities from Lake Lanier, Atlanta, Georgia, United States - LL-1505 | ecosystem: Environmental > Aquatic > Freshwater > Lake | place: USA: Georgia | collected... | reverse complement strand
TTTGTAAAGTTGTTCTTCCAAGTGTTACTACATTTCCAGTCATAGATAGATCACCCAAAATAGAAAGACGTCCATTTAATGATACATCTCCGGCAACAAATAAACGATTGCTCATTGATACATCGCTGGTAATAGCAGAAACAAATAAACGACTAATCATAGAAACATCGCTTTGCAAGATGGTTCTTCCTTGGGTAAACATATTACCATTGAATGAAACATCATTAGAAACAAACAAGCGAGAGTTCATTGAAACATCGCTTTGTAAGATGGTTCTTCCTTGGGTGAACATTGTTCCATTGAATGAAACATCACTGGAAACAAACAACCTAGAGTTCATTGATACATCACTTTGTAAAGTTGTTCTTCCAAGTGTTACTACATTTCCAGTCATAGATAGATCACCCAAAATAGAAAGACGTCCATTTAATGATACATCTCCGGCAACAAATAAACGATTGCTCATTGATACATCGCTTGTTATAGCTGAAACAAACAACCGACTAATCATAGAAACATCGCTTTGTAAGATGGTTCTTCCTTGTGTGAAAAAGTTTCCATTAACCGATACATCATTAGAAACAAACAAACGAGAGTTCATTGATACATCGCCTTGTTGGATTGATCTTCCTTGAGTGTACATTGTTCCATTGAATGAAGCATCACTGGAAACAAACAACCGAGAGTTCATTGAAACATCTCCTTGTTGGATTGATCTACCTTGAGTATACATTGTTCCATTGAATGAAGCATCACCAGATATAAACAATCGAGAGTTCATTGATACATCTCCTTGTTGGATTGATCTTCCTTGAGTATACATGGTTCCATTGAATGAAGCATCACTGGAAACAAACAATCGAGAGTTCATTGATACATCTCCTTGTTGGATTGATCTTCCTTGAGTATACATTGTTCCATTGAATGAAGCATCACCAGATATAAACAATCGAGAGTTCATTGATACATCTCCTTGTTGGATTGATCTTCCTTGAGTGTACATTGTTCCATTGAATGAAGCATCACTGGAAACAAACAAACGAGAGTTCATTGATACATCTCCTTGTTGGATTGATCTACCTTGAGTATACATTGTTCCATTGAATGAAGCATCACTGGATACAAACAAGCGAGAGTTCATGGAAACATCTCCTTGTTGGATTGATCTTCCTTGAGTATACATGGTTCCATTGAATGAAGCATCACCGGATACAAACAACCGTGAGTTCATGGAAACATCTCCTTGTTGGATTGATCTACCTTGAGTATACATGGTTCCATTGAAAGATGCATCACTAGAAACAAATAAACGGGAATTCATTGAAACATCTCCTTGTTGGATTGATCTTCCTTGAGTATGCATGTTGGCATTAAATGAAGCATCACCAGATACAAACAAACGAGAATTCATTGAAACGTCTGAAGTTACTGTTAAACGGCCATTTAATGACATATCTTCTGCAACAATTAATGTGTAATTGGATGATGTAAAATTAGTATACAATATATTTGTTGATTGATATTGAAAAACATTTAATCTTCCATTAATAGTAACATCATTTCCAACAAATAATCGAGAATTTATGGAAACATCTCCTTGCATTATAGATCTTCCTTGAGTGTACACTGTTCCATTGAATGAAGCATCACTGGAAACAAACAAACGAGAGTTCATTGATACATCTCCTTGTTGGATTGATCTACCTTGAGTGTACATGGTTCCATTGAATGAAGCATCACTGGAAACAAACAACCGAGAGTTCATTGAAACATCTCCTTGTTGGATTGATCTACCTTGAGTATACATGGTTCCATTGAATGAAGCATCACTGGAAACAAACAACCGAGAGTTCATTGAAACATCTCCTTGTAGGATTGATCTTCCTTGAGTATACATGGTTCCATTGAATGAAGCATCACTGGAAACAAACAACCGAGAGTTCATGGAAACATCTCCTTGTTGGATTGATCTTCCTTGAGTATACATTGTTCCATTGAAAGAAACATCATTAGAAACAAACAACCGAGAGTTCATGGAAACATCTCCTTGTTGGATTGATCTTCCTTGAGTATACATTGTTCCATTGAATGAAGCATCACTGGAAACAAACAACCGAGAGTTCATGGAAACATCTCCTTGTTGAATTGATCTTCCTTTGGTAAACATATTTCCATTGAATGAAGCATCACTGGAAACAAACAACCGAGAGTTCATGGAAACATCTCCTTGTTGGATTGATCTTCCTTGGGTAAACATATTGCCATTCAATGAAACATCATTGGAAACAAACAAACGAGAGTTCATTGATACATCTGATGTTACTGTTAATCGTCCATTTAGTGACATATCTTCTGCAACAATTAATGTATAATTAGTTGACGTAAAATTAGTGTAAAATATATTATTTGACTGATATTGAAAAACATTTAATCGTCCATTAATGGTAACATCATTTCCAACAAATAATCGAGAATTTATTGAAACATCACCTTGTAATATAGATCTTCCTTGGGTAAACATATTACCTTTGAAAGATGCATCGCTAGAAACAAACAATCGGGAATTCATTGAAACATCTCCTTGTTGGATTGATCTTCCTTGGGTAAACATATTACCATTCAAAGAAGCATCACCAGATACAAACAATCGAGAGTTCATGGAAACATCTCCTTGTTGAATAGAATATCCTTGAGTGTACATATTACCGTTCAAAGAAGCATCACCAGAAACAAACAACCGAGAGTTCATGGAAACATCTCCCTGTTGAATTGATCTTCCTTGGGCGAACATATTACCATTCAAAGATGCATCACCAGAAACAAACAACCGAGAATTCATGGAAACATCTCCTTGTTGAATAGAATATCCTTGGGCGAACATATTACCATTCAAAGATGCATCACCAGAAACAAACAACCGAGAGTTCATGGAAACATCTCCTTGTTGGATTGATCTTCCTTGGGTAAACATGTTACCATTCAAAGAAGCATCACTGGATAAAAACAATCGAGAGTTCATAGAAACATCTCCTTGTTGTATTGATCTTCCTTGTGTAAACATATTAGCATTGAAAGAAGCATCACCAGAAACAAACAAACGAGAATTCATTGAAACATCTCCCTGTTGAATAGAGTATCCTTGAGTAAACATATTACCATTCAAAGAAGCATCACCAGAAACAAACAATCGAGAATTCATGGAAACATCTCCTTGTTGAATAGAGTATCCTTGAGTAAACATTGATCCATTGAAAGAAGCATCACCAGAAACAAACAATCGAGAATTCATGGAAACATCTCCTTGTTGAATAGAGTATCCTTGAGTAAACATTGATCCATTGAAAGAAGCATCACCAGAAACAAATAAACGAGAATTCATTGAAGCATCATTAGTTGATATTAAATTTTTGGTTTGAATTAAATTAGTTGTATTTAAATTACTAAATAATACATTGCTTGTTGTGTTTAATGTTTGATTGGCTCCTGGTCCTGTTGGACCCGTTTTTCCCGTAACACCTGCATCACCTTTTGGACCTGCTGCACCTGTCGAACCTGTATATCCAGTTGGTCCGGTCTCTCCTGTTAGACCTGTTGCACCAGCTAAACCGGTTGGACCTGTTGCTCCTGTGTTTATAGCAATTCCTGGAATTCCTTGTGGTCCAGTTGGACCGGTTCGTCCAATAGAACCTGTTGCACCCGTATTTGATGCAAATCCAGCAACACCTGGGGGGCCAGTAAAACCTGTTGGTCCAGCTGCACCAGTTGCACCTGTTGAACCTGTATTTGATGCAAATCCAGCAACACCTTGAGGACCAGTAGATCCTGTAGGACCAGTTGGACCAGTTACACCAGTTTGACCAGTTACACCAGTTGGACCTGTTGGACCTGTTGGACCTGTATCACCGGTTGGACCAGTTGCACCTGTATTTGTTGCAAATCCTGCTACACCTCTAAAACCTGGGGGGCCAGTAAATCCTGTAGCACCAATAGAACCTGTTGGGCCAACAGAACCAGTATCTCCCTGTATACCTTTTTCACCAATTGCTCCAGTAGGACCAGTTGAACCTGTGTTTGTTGCTAATCCAGGAATACCTTGGGGGCCAGTTACACCAGTAGGACCCGTATTACCTGTCGAACCAGTATTTGATGCTAGTCCAGGAACACCTTGTGGGCCGGTTGAACCTGTTGGACCAGTTCTACCTGTTGCACCTGTATTTGTAGAATATCCAGAATTACCTTGAGGACCAGTTGCACCCGTTGAACCAGTTAACCCAATAGATCCGGTTGAACCAGTAGATCCAGTTGAACCAATTGAACCAGTTGAACCAGTAGAACCTGTTGAACCAGTTGAACCTGTTGAACCAGTATATCCTGTTGGACCGATTGCACCAACAGCACCGGTTGCACCAGTTGAACCAGTTAAACCTGTTGAACCAGTTGCACCAGTATTTGATGCTAATCCGGGATCACCTTGAGGTCCAGTAAAACCCGTAGGACCAGTATAACCGGTTGATCCAGTTGATCCTGTATTTGATGCTATTCCTGGTAAACCTTGAGGACCAGCTGAACCAGTTGCACCTGTTGAACCAGTTGAACCTGTAACTCCTATTGAACCAGTTGAACCTGTAACACCTCTTGGACCAGTAGGACCAGTTTCTCCTGTCGAGCCAGTATTTGCCGAAATACCAGGAACACCTTGAGGACCGGTAGATCCTGTTGGACCAGTTGATCCAGTTTCTCCTGTAGAACCTGTATTTGCGGCTAAACCTGCAATACCTTGAGGTCCTGTAGCACCAGTTTGTCCAGTAGGACCTGTAGAACCAGTATTTACAGCCAAACCTGCAACACCTCGAGGACCAGTAGAACCAGTTTGTCCAGTAGGACCTGTAGAACCAGTATTTGCGGCTAAACCTGCAATACCTTGAGGACCTGTATAACCTGTTGGACCAATACCACCAGTTGAACCTGTATTTGTTGCAAAACCAGGAACACCACGAGGACCTGTAAAACCAGTTGGACCAGTTGCACCTGTTGAACCTGTATTTGCTGCAATACCAGGAACACCTTGAGGACCTGTGTCACCAGTTGGACCTGTTGGACCAGTGTTACCAGTTGCTCCTGTATTTGCAGCATTACCTGCAATTCCTTGAGGACCTGTAGATCCAGTTGAACCAGTAGATCCTGTAGGTCCGGTTTGTCCAATTGAACCTGTTGCTCCTGTTTCTCCAGTTGCTCCTTTACTACCTGTAAATCCTGTATTACCGGTCGGACCAATAACGCCGGTTGCTCCAGTAAAGCCGGTTGGTCCCGTAGCACCTGTAGCACCTATAGGTCCAGTTGCACCTGTATTAGATGCAGAACCTGCCTTACCTGTTGGACCAGCAGCACCTGCCTTACCAGCTGGACCTGTTGGACCAATTTTACCAGTAGCACCTGTATTACTTGCTGTTCCAGCAACACCTTGTGGTCCAGTAACACCTGTAGGACCAGTCGCACCTGTGTTTGCTGCTACACCTTGAAGACCTTGAGGGCCGGTTTGTCCGGTAGGCCCAGTAGGACCTGTCGACCCAGTTTGACCTGTCGGCCCAGTTTGACCTGTCGACCCAGTTTGACCTGTCGGCCCAGTTGGTCCGGTAGGACCTGTTCGTCCAGTTGGTCCAGTAGGACCTGTTCGACCAACCTCACCTTGAGGACCTTTTATTGTTCCTAAATTAACCCAATTACCATCATCAAATGATGGAAAATCCACAGACGCAACCCATAATTCCTGATTTACTATATATGCATCACTACGATTCGCATTAGTTGGTAATTCAGGAGTGTCTATTAATTTTCCTAATATTTTTATTGCCCCTGTGTTAACGCCTCCTATTGTCGTTCCAACTGGTAATTGTACAGTTCCATTAATAGCTGTAATTGTAGTTGTTCCAAAATAAATAGTATCATTAGCATGTATATCGTTAACATACAATGCTTGAAAAACATTGTTGTTATCACCGATTGTATATTGGCTATCTACATTTGGTATTATACTATACTTTGCTATTCCGCCAAAACTTCCTGTTGGGCCAGTCATGCCAGTAGGTCCAGTCATGCCAGTAGGACCGGTAATGCCAGTAGCACCTGTTACACCAGCAGGTCCGGTCATGCCAGTTGGACCAGTAGCACCAGTAGGTCCAGATGAACTGCTAGAAAACAATATAGCACTAGGAAATCCGGTGGATTGTTCTGGGCCTAAATATACCCATGTAGGAATAGCTAATGGTTTTGGTGGTACTGATAAATAATTATCAATTTCATTATCAGATAAATATAAATATGTTCCTGGAAGATAATTACTAAAATAATTTAATTGTCCTTGAAAACTTCCTGATAAATCACTGTAATATGTTCCAAATGTTTTATAATTAAAATTATTTACAGGCACATCAACAGCGTCACTAGATCCTGTAGATTTATTCCATGACACACTCGATACTATACCAATAGTAAATTGTCCATTTGAGTTATTTGATTTTTCATATAATCCAGTTGTTGGATTTAACCAAATTGGGTCACCTACAGAAAACCCGTGACCTGGTTGATAAATAGAAACATATTGTGTTGAACCATTTAATGATGCAAATCTATTTATCATATTTATTGCAGAAGAAATACCTGCAGTACCGAGAACTGTATCAATGGGAAACAATAATGGCTGCCCTTGTTCATTTAAACTAAATGAAACAAATTTAGCATTGGCAGCAAGAATATTAGGATTTGCAGCAGTTGATGCTGGAAAAAACAAATTACTAGTATAATTATTAACATCTTCCAAATAAATAGTTCGTGTAAACGTTGTTTTTGTTCCAACCGTTGTTCCTGTAACTGGATCCATATTATAAATACGCCAAGCAAGTCCACCAGCACCAATAAATCCTATCCAATCACCTTTTTTAATATCGTTAAGGGTATTAGAAGTAGTAGCAGTTTTTGTTAAAGCACCATTTGGATAATATACTTGTTGGGTCGCAGCTGCAGTAAAAGTTGCAAAATAAGTATTGTTTCCATTAACCTTAATTGAAGGTTGGGACCTTAAATTACCTGTTAATTGAACACACACGGGAAAAGTGTTGTTAAACGATGAGCCGGATGAAGCTGGTCCTGTTGACATTTGCCAACTATTATCTTTATATAAATAGGTATATATAATATTTTCATGATGTGATTAAAATATTTATTAATTATTAAAACTAAATAAATATATAATCATTTATTTATTAAAAGAGTGTTTAATATGCTTGACCAAAAAGATGATGTTAATAATAACAAAAAGGATATTTTAAATAATAATAACAAGTATAAAAATATAATAAATTCCATGACACAATTATCATATCAAGAAGAATCTGTTTCTGTAGATGCATTATTGGAATTGGAAAAACAACATAATAAAAGTGAACAATGGAATAAATTAGATAAGAATATCAAAATTCAAAAATTACATCGATATGCCGAAAAATATGGAAAAGAGAACAGTTTACCAGTTAAGGATATTAAATCTTTAAAAATGTTTTTTTCGAGTTGTTTAGATAACAATAAGCTACAAAAAACAAAGGATGTAATTTATGATAAATTAAGCCAAGAAATTAACGCAATACCTGCACTTTATTTTAATCAACAAAATCGTAACTTTACATTAAAAATAGTAGATGCAAAACGAATATCGACATTAAAATCATTAACTCCTAAACGTATAACCGGAAAGAACCAAGATGAGGGAAATATAGGTGCCGATATATCTTCTCCAACTATAAATTAGTTATTATGTTATTTTCAAGGTTCAATAAATATAATAAATTAATAAAAAATATAGATATATATTTGTTTATTATATAAATGGATTCGGAATATATGCCAAGTAGTGATAGCGATAAGGATGATATATATGACTTTACTAATACAATTTCTTCCAATACTATATTGGAAGAAATAACCGAAAATGATATATGTAATATTACCGAAGATATATTAGAAGAAATAAAATGTTATGTAGAAAATGATATTTTATTTATTTCATCGCCGCATTTTTATTCAAGTATAATAAATAATATATCAAATATTATTTATGATGAATGGATAATATTTGGAATTTGCGATGAAGACCCGTGTGTTTTATTAGAATTAAATGAATTTATTGAACAATTATTAGAATATTATTTAATTTTTTCCGGTATACCAAAAAGAGCAAGATTATATTCAATAGATCTAGAAACAAATGAAGATATGCAAACTATTAGTAATAAACTACAATACCTTCAAAATATTCCACAGCCTACTCAAAAAACAAAGGAATGGTATGAATTTCGAAATAATCTAATAAGTGCAAGTAATTTATGGAAAGTTTTTGGAACAGAATCACAACGCAATAGTTTAATTTATGAAAAATGTCAACCAATAAATACAAATGATTTTAATAGAATCGGTTTAGACTCGCCACTTCATTGGGGAATAAAATATGAACCTCTTACAATTATGATTTATGAAAATATGTTCTCTACCAAAATTGGTGAATTTGGATGTATTCAACATAAAAAGTATTCTTTTATAGGTGCATCACCAGATGGTATTAATATAGATCCTACTAGTCAACGCTATGGCCGAATGTTAGAAATAAAAAATATAGTAAACCGTGAAATAACAGGTATTCCAAAAGAAGAATATTGGATACAAACACAAATTCAAATGGAAACATGTGATTTAAATGAATGTGATTTTATGGAAACTCGTTTTCTAGAGTATTCTAGTTCCGATGCGTTTTACGAAGACTCTGAAAGAGAATATCGTGGTGTTATTTTGCATTTTATTGAAAAGGATTTGAAAACAGGTGCTATGCCAATTTATAAATATATGCCATTAGATATTGAATTGAATAAGAATTCAGTCGATGAATGGATATCAGAAATTAAAGACGAAAATAGAGAAAAAGGATTATTGCTATTTACAACATATTATTGGTATCTGGTTGAATATTCGTGTGTATTAATTCAACGGAATCGACTTTGGTTTGCTAATGCTGTTATTAAAATAGAAGAATTATGGAGAATAATTGAAAAAGAGCGAATAGAGGGATATGATCATAGATGTAGTAAAAAGAAAATATCTGTTAAAATGAATAATGATTTATCTAATTCATATGTTATTAAAAATATGCCATTAACAAATTCAATTTGTTTAGTTAAATTAGAATGAATGAAAAATTGATATAAATATTATTTTATATTTCTATATAAAATCATGTCTAGCCCTAGTAAAATCACAATGGAAGATGAGATGTATGTCACAAAGCGTAATAGTAATCGTGAAATCGTATCATTTGATAAAATTCTCAATCGTATAAAAATATTGGGTCAAGAGGCCAATGTTAAAATTAATTACACAAACCTTGTAATGAAGGTAATAGATCAATTATATGATGGTATTTCTACCACTAAAATTGACGAACTGTCAGCTGAACAATGTGCGTCTATGGCATCTATTCATCCTGATTATAATGTTTTAGCTGGAAGAATTATTGTATCTAATAATCATAAAAATACAACGGATTCATTTGTTGATGCTATGTCAAAACTATATTATTATAAAGATAAACATAACAAACAATCTCCTCTTGTTTCTCAAGAGCTATTTGATGTAATTACAAAACATTCTCAAGAACTAGATGATCTATGTGATTATGATCGTGATTATCTAATTGATTATTTTGGATTTAAAACTCTAGAACGTGCATATCTAATGAAAATTGGTAAAGTAACTATTGAGCGTCCTCAACATATGTGGTTACGTGTAGCAATTGGTATTCATGGTGAAAATATGGAAAGAATTAAAGAAACGTACAGACTAATGTCCCAAAAATATTTTACCCATGCTACACCAACACTATTTAATGCTGGTACACCTCATCCTCAATTGAGTTCATGTTTCTTACTGGCTATGGAAAATGATAGTATTGAAGGTATTTATAATACATTAAAGGACTGTGCTCTTATTTCTAAATGGGCAGGAGGAATTGGATTGCATATCCATAATGTTCGGGCTTCTGGTAGTCATATTCGTGGAACAAATGGTTCATCAAATGGAATTGTTCCTATGTTGAAGGTATTTAATAACACTGCGAAATATGTTGATCAAGGAGGCGGTAAGCGTAATGGGTCATTTGCAATTTATTTGGAACCGTGGCATGCTGATATTGAAAATTTCCTTCAAATGCGTAAAAATCACGGTGATGAAGAACTCAAAGCCAGAGATCTATTTTATGCACTTTGGGTTCCTGATTTGTTTATGGAACGAGTCAAAGCAGATGGTAAATGGACACTTATGTGTCCGGATGAGTGTCCCGGTTTGGCTGATGTTTATGGTGACGAATTTAAGATTCTTTACCAAAATTATGAGGAATCAGGAAAAGGACGTAAAACTATGAGAGCCAGGGATTTGTGGTTTCAAGTTTTGGATGCACAGATGGAAACTGGCACACCCTATTTATGTTATAAGGATGCAGCTAATAAAAAGTCAAATCAACAAAATGTGGGAACCATAAAGAGCTCTAATTTATGCGTTGCACCCGAAACAAAAATTTTAACAGATAAAGGACATGTAGAAATTAAAGAATTAAAGGGACAATCAGTAAACGTATGGAATGGACAACAATTTAGTACGGTAGAAGTATTTCAAACAGGTAAAGACCAAGAACTTATAGAAGTAGAAACTGATGATGGTTGTCTTTTAACTTGTACACCTTATCATAAATTCTTTATACAAAAATCGTACAGTAAAACGTCTATAGAAACTATTGAAGCAAAAGATTTAAAAGAAGGTGATAAAATAATGAAATGCAATTATCCAGTAATCGACGGAACTGATAAAATGCTTTATCCATACACACATGGATTTTTCTGTGGCGATGGTACATATGCTAATAATAATATGGAAACCAAATGCTGTAAATATAAATCAATAGAAGGACGTTATTACTGTAAGAGACATATTGATTTTGAAACACCATCAACTCTTGAAAAATTATCAACAGACACAACTATTGATAAAACTCGATGTAATGCAATTTCAAATATGAAAAAACCACTTATCTATTTGTATGGTGAAAAGAAAAAATTAATCGATAATATTGACTATAGAGAAACATATGAGAATACTAATCATACCGTATTACAATTACCTCTAGATATTGATGAAAAATTCTTTGTTCCTATGTCACATACACTTGATACAAAATTATGTTGGTTTGAAGGTTACTGTGATGCGGATGGAACTATTGCAATAAATAAAAATAATAAACAACTACAGATATCCTCTATTAATAAAGAGTTTTTAACCAATGTTAAATTAATGTTACAAACATGTGGAATTAATCCAAAACTTAAACAAATGCGAGATTTTGGAACGAGTCATTTACCTGATGGAAAAGGTGGACATAAAAATTATAATACTAGTCCGGTTTATCGATTATTGATTACTTCATTTGATTTAGAAAAATTAGTAAATTTAGGATTTTCTCCAAAGCGTTTGTCGATTGATAATTTAATGGTTCCTAATAGGTCAGCTAGTCAGTTTATTAAAATAAAATCTGTTAATAATAATGGTCGGGTTGATGATACTTATTGTTTTACTGAACCCAAAATGCATTCAGGAATATTTAATGGAATATTAACGTCACAATGCAGTGAAATCATCGAATATTCAGATGAAAATGAAACAGCAGTTTGTAATTTGGCTAGTTTGGCTCTTCCCGCTTACGTAAATATGGATGACCCGGAAAATCCCCGTTTTGATTATAAAAAACTCCATGAAGTTACCAAGGTAGTTACTTATAATTTGAATAAAGTAATTGATGTAAATTATTATCCTACGGAAAAAACGAGGCGTAGCAATATGCGTCATCGTCCAATTGGTATTGGTGTTCAAGGATTAGCTGATGTTTTTATGTTGATGGGCGTTGCGTTTACAAGCGATGAAGCTAAGTCGATTAATCGCTGTATATTTGAGACGATTTATCATGCTGCATTGGAGAGCTCTTGTGAAATTGCAAAGGAAGATGGTCCATATGAGACTTTTGCTGGTTCTCCTGCATCTGAAGGTCGTCTTCAATATGATTTATGGGATATTGATGAAAAGGATTTACTGATGGTTTATCAATGGTCGAAGCTTAAATCAATGATTTGCAAACATGGACTTCGCAATTCTCTCCTGGTTGCACCAATGCCTACTGCATCTACATCACAAATTCTTGGATATAATGAATGTATCGAACCAATTACATCTAATATTTATAACCGTCGTACATTGGCCGGTGAATTTATATTGGCTAATAAATATTTGATGAATGATTTGATCAAATTAGACTTATGGAATGAGAAGATCAAAAACAATATTATTGCAAATCATGGTTCAGTTCAACATATTGATGTTATTCCGCAAGAAATTAGGGAGAAATATAGAACAGTTTGGGAAATTCCTATGCGTACACTTATTGATATGGCTGCGGATAGAGGAGCATTTATTTGTCAAAGTCAGAGTTTAAATTTATGGTTAGAAGATCCTAATTATAGTACAATGACTTCAATGCATTTCTATTCATGGACAAAAGGTTTGAAAACTGGTATTTATTATTTAAGACGTAGAGGGAGATATCAGGCACAACAATTTACTATTGAACCGGAAAAAAAAGAACCAAATAATAATAGTTATGAAGAATCAGATGAAATATGTGAAATGTGCTCTGCTTAAAGGAAACCTAGGTTTCCTTTAGAACCTTCCTCTGTAAAAGAAACACATTTTTCACTTATTAATTAATAAGACCATGTCGCATCTTCAAATAACATCTCAAACAAGCATGGACATCAACCAAAGAATTATGCAATCCTTCCGGAACTTCGTTAAATAATTTTTCATGTAGCTCATTTAATCGTGGCCATTTTTTAGTTGGATTTCCTCCTGGTATCTTTGGAGGTACCAATATATTGCATAATTCAGTACCATATCTCATAGTACAATAACGCTCTACTCCCTTTAATTTTTCATAAATTTTATTAAATATACTAAAACAATGCGGTATTTTTTCTAGAACTTCTGTGCGATTTCTTTCAAGTTCGATTAATATCATTTTTTCATCGAATTCGATATTATGTGCTATTATAACTTCTCCTAACATATACATTTCATAAAAACATTCTAATACATCTATTATATTTTTTCCTTTTTTATTACAAAGTTCTCTTGTAATCCCAGTAAGTTCTGTTACTTTTTCTGATATTTCAATATTGTCTGAAATTTTTACATATGAATCAAATGATTTTACTATTCTTTTTTCAAATATGTCATAAACTACACAGCTCAATTGAATAATATAAGGATATGATTCAATTGGAATTTCTTGGCCACGTATTTTTTTCGGTATCAATCCAGTAGTTTCTACGTCAAAAACTACTATCATCCTCTTTCTAATAGGTGCATATATCTTTATTGTTGTCATTTATTTTTAGTTTAACATATAAAAATAACTAATAATCAATTTTTTACTCAATAGCTATTACATATTAAAACATTGTGACGTATTGGTATTTCATTTATATCTATACTTACCATAATTGCGTCATTATCTTTTTTAGAAATCCAAAACACATATTTTTCATCTTTAATAGTAAATCCTATACAAAATTCAACACCATGATGTTGAAAACAAAAGGGATCTGAATATGAAATTGGTAATTTCGTTTCTTTATCTAATGTTACTAACATATGATAATATTGTCTGGGGCTGGTTTCTTCACTAAAATGAACTACACCTATTAGGTCTTTTTGATTTATATTATCTATAAAAATAGTAGAACCTCTAATCCTATGAAAGTCTGGTGATTTTATTTCATAAGATTTAATTATTTCAAGGTGGTTTGTATCATGATTTATTTTGCCTATTTCAAAAGGAGACCATTTATATATAAAACATTCTTCCTCGCCATTATTTAGTGGTATCCAGTTTTTTTCACAAGGTGTTTGGGTTGGTGGTTGTATTATTTTTGAATTTAAATATTGACAAAACTTTATGTCATAATCTCCAATAATCATTCGATTAGATCGACTTCCAACATAGTTAACATTAGTAGCAATAAATTTAATATTACCTTTATAAGAATATAATCGAATATCTTCTAATCCAATAGAATATAAATCATAACTTTTTAATCCAATATTATATTCATTCATTTCATTATATGAAATAGGTATTAAATGATCATTCAATATACTTAACATATTTCTTGTTATAATCGTATTTTCGGGATGTTTTATATCATAGTATCCATTTGGATAAAAAGAGTAATTTACATACCTAGTATTTAGTATATGTTCTCCATTATGATTTAAATATGATGCGGATGATGGGAAAAAGTTCTCTATTTTAGGATAATCATATACAGATCTTTCTAGTTTATCATGTAGAAGTGATGCATAGTATTTTGTTGGTATATTAAATATTTTGTCATTATGTTCACCGTAATACCAGTCAGGTTTCCAATCTGTATTTGCCTCTAACCATGCCCAAAAATTAACTTCCCATATAAGTTTCTTATGTTCTCGCATAAACATCTCAAAATGTGTTTTATAAAGTTCAAAAACATAATTTATGGAGTTAGCATCTCCTAAAAAAAATGTACCACAAAACCGCCAACATACATTATTTAATATGTGCTCTACTTTATTTTCTTCTATAGGGTTCCAACATCCTGGAATAGTAAAAACAGTTGAAGGATATTGGTGTTTAGATAACATAGTTAAATGTTCCAATGTAGTTTTCTCATTTTTAAAAATATATGCAATACTAAAATCTATCCAAGCAAAATGTGTAGAATTCCAATAATTTTTATGAATAGCATTATTTACAAACTCTATTTTAGAATTCTGGATAAACATATATTTATCAGTATCTTTTTCATTGTTTCTATTATCTGGTAATGAATATTCTATATTTTTAAATGATTTGCATACAAAAGTATCTTCTAAATTAAAAATATCCATTAATTTTACATTTGAATAATTAATGCAAATCTTATTCAAATCATCATAACAATCAGTATTCGTATATAAACAAATATTGATACCAGTTTTTGCTATTTTTTCAAATTGTTGATATCTCCAATATTTATTATATCTATTTTCATTAGTCTTTTCATAAGTTTTTTCATAAATATCAAAATAGACAGTTACAAAAGTTATTGATGACATTGTATTAATATAATATTATTTTATATTTAAGTATAATAAACTTAAAAAATCTATCTAACAATACATATACTATTTTAATAAATATATAAAATGACATTGGATGAACATGAATTTGTAAGTAGTTTTTGTATTGTAATTGCTTCTCATTTATCTAATTCTAAAAGGATTTTATACTTAATAGAATGTTTAGAATCATTATTAAATCAAACGATTCCGATATCTATTTATCTATCTATTTCATTTAATAATGATGCAATAAGGGAAGAATTTTTAAACAATTATAAAATAATGGATTTATGTAATAAAATATTTCTATTGATTCGAGAACATAAAACTCCCCAAATGAGGCATATTTATATATTAACTCCTGAACTAGAAAAAAAACATAGATGGATAATGTTTTGTGATGATGATGATACTTATAATAATAATAGAGTAGAACAAATTATTAAATATATATATGGTGGATTGATACAATGTTCTCATATGCATAATAAAAAACTAATAGGATTATATGAAAGTACATTTGGAAAGGATCATCGAGAACATCGTCACGAATATTGGTGTTATTGTATTAATATTGAGATAATTCGACAGTTTTATGAAAAATTAGCAGATTATCCAGATATAATAGATAATAAATGTTGCGATGTTCTCTTTGCAGAATATTTAAGACGTGCTAATGAAAATTTGTTATATAGTAGAATTAATGAAAAATTATATAATTATAGGGTGGACAATAATAGCGATAGTATAACTGGATTTATTAAAGGCAATCAAACAAAATACATAAGAAATAGAGAACCTCCATCAATCATGGATATATCTTTTTCGGAATATGTGGTTGATTGGAATGAATATTTATATGAGAACCTGGATGTTTATTTACATGATGTTTTTTTAAGAACAATAGTAGGTTGTGAATTTGATTTTATATTAAAGGCCGAGTTTTTAGCAGATTATGCTATTGTGCCTTATACTGATAATAATATATTATTACAAATAAAAAACAAATATGAATATTGGAGAGAATTATGTAATCAATTATATGATATAAAGTTTGTTACTGTCTATTCCAAGTAAATTTGTATCCATATTCTATATACATTTACTTTTATGATCGTTTAGATTGTTTACCACAATCTAAACATGTAATGAAAATAGTTGCTGGTTCATCCGCACTTCTTGTCTGTAGTTCATAAAATGTACTCCGTTTCGATTTACACTTTCTGCAAGTAAACATATCAGTAGATGCTTGTATATTAGTATTAAATTTACTTGCATCTCGTTTTATTTTTCTATCTATCATTTCTCGCCAATGTTCGTGATTCATTTCCTGATGTGTCATAAATGCCAATGTTTGAGGTGTAATTTCATTTTTTTTAATCATATTTAATAATTCAGGGTTTTTCAAATTTAAATAAATACTTCGAAGTCTATCTACATAAATTTGAACAAAATAGGGGTTCTCCCATTTCTTAATAATTTTTCTACTAGTAGCCTCTTTAATAGTATAATTAAACACACCCTTTTCTAGATTAATACTTTGATTCTCATTTTCCAATATTTCTATTATTTTATTTCGGACATTCTTACGAAAACTTTCGGGATTATAAATTTTATGCATACTAGTATACAAATATCTAATTGTCTTTATGCTTTAATATTTATTTTTTATAAATATCAAATCAATTTTTTCTATATGCCTAATATGCTTGTTATTCGAATAAAACTTCTTTACTAAATATATCACTACCAAAATTTTCACTTGTAGCCATAATATTACGGCAACAATAAAATATGTCCTTGGTTATTAAATATTCATTAAAGTTATGATCGGTTGCTTTTAAAAATCCTACTTTTGAAAAGTAATTAACTAAATTTATTGCACCCTTTTTAGTCACTATATAAGCCAATGAACAAGGGTTAATTTTATTAATATCTAATTTACAAATATATTCATTTATAAATTCTTTTGCAATATCAGTATCTGTGTCTTTTACAAAATCCCAAGGAATAGCCATTGATCCATCTGCAAATTTATTTAAACCAATATTAATAAGTTCTCCGTCTTCTGGAATATATTTCAATAGATTATCTATATATTCAACAATATTATTATTAAATCTTGCATCATCTTGAAAAATAATAGAATATTCATAATCATTATCGATTATATTATTTAAAATCGTATAATGACTTAATTGGTTTCCCATTAACTTTTTTACTATGTTCTCTGCTACCTTATAACTCTCATTATCCAATCCTAATTCTCTATACTTTTTCAAGTTTATAGTAAAATCACTATTTGCAAACATATTATACATTTCATCATTAAATCGAAATGTTAATCCATCTACTGCTTGAACCCGTTGTATTTTAGATGAAGGTAATGAATGTTTTGCACATTGATTTAAAAAATGTTCATTTCTATCTGGTCGTCTATCTAAATTTATATAGTAGATTTTATTAATTTTTTCCATTATGTATATAAATTATAATTATTTATATATATTTTATTATGCAATATAATTTTACACAACTTGGTTTTAAGGTCTATTCAATATATTCTTCTTCACTTAATTCACTTGTGCAATCAAGATAGCTCTCGTTCTCGGTAATATTAGTAAAGACATTAGCAGGAGTTGCTGCTTTTTTCCCCTTTTTTTCTGATTCTTTCTTTGCCTTGGGTTTTTCAACTTTCTTGGTTTTTTTTGTTTTTTTTGTATAAATTTCTTCATCATCCTCATCTTCATCTTCTTCTTCCTCTTCGTCTTCATCATCATCATCATACTCGTCTTCATCATCATCAACTACAAAGTCATCTTTAACATATCCTTCTTTCGTTCGTGGAACATCATCATCTTCGTCTTCACTTTCATCACTATCCTCATCTCCGATATCTTCAAACCCTCCAAATAAATATTCATAAACAGATTCCCATTCATCTTCAGTAATGCTAACAGCTTTTTCATCACATTTATTAACAATAATACAGCTTCCAAAAAACAGGGTAGTGTCTATTGGTGGAGGAAAATCATATTTATTTTCTTGATTCGCTTTTCCCGTTGTTTTACCAAATACGGAAATCGAATAAGATTTGTTATTTAATTCTTCAATATTCCACTCCGCATAACATTTAAATCCTTCTGCTGTTTTTAACCCGGCCTTTTTATATAATTCACTCTCATCATAACTTTTTAGGGATACATCTTTAATGTTTCCGGATTTATCAACTACAAGAATAGTAACTGGTGCCATGATTATGATTAATTATATAATAATAGTTATCTTTATTTCAATTTTTTTAGTTTAAATATTACGTTGAATCACATAAATACTATTCTTGTATTTTTGTATATACTTTATGTATTATACTACATTTTTATGGATTATTTTAAATATTATTATTTCCATATTTATAATATACATGTTACATACATTGTGGATATACATATTGGATACTTATAGTACCAAAAAAACAAAGAATATTGTTAATACACAGGTTAATAAATATAAGAAAATAATAAACGAATTACAAGAAAATAACATAACAAACATACAAGGTTCTCAAACCCATGAAGGGCGAAGTAAAATAGAAGTAGAATCAATGGATGAAGTTTTAACAAAATATATGCAGGATGAACTTTTATAGGTTCTCCATGATTTGAATAAATCATTTATTAAAATAAATATAAACACTATTTCACATATTATATCAACGGTCCATCATAATTAATATATTATAATGGAACTTTCTCAAAATCAATCAATGCAGTTAATGAAACGTTTTCCTGAATTTGAACTTTCCTATGAAACTATTTCACATAAGAAAGTTTCGCCACTTTATAATATTTGTATGGCCATACCTACAGGGAAAAAATGTTTTGCTTGGTTTACATTTCATTTAGATAATGATGTATGTTATTTACTAGATTTAAACAGAGAAAAAAAAGTTACAAAAATAAACATTATTCCCACAAATTTTGATAGATCTTTATCATTAGAAACAATAGTTTATGGCACATTTATCAATGAAGAAACAACAGGAAATCAATGGTTCATTATAGAAGATATTATATTTTATAAAGGTATTATTATGAAAAAAAGCAATTTCTGTGAAAAAATGGCATTTCTAGCTGAATTAATGAGCAATATCAAACAAGAATTCGATACAGAAAAACATGTAGTTTTTATTTTACCATTAATATGGACAGTTAAATTAAATGATAATCTTTTAGAATATCCTACTTGTATACCTAGCGAAATAAATGAAACAATACATTATCAAGTTCATCATATCCAATATAGAAGTTGTAATGAAATAATGCCCTATTTGAATGTAAATATCAATAAAAAAATAAATACAGGAGAACAAAAAAAAACAAGCATTTTGTATGAACAACTAAAATTTAGGGCAGATTTTACTAAATCACAATATAAATATCCTACTGTATTTCATATAGTTGCCGATATTCAATTTGATATTTACCATTTATTTGCATTTGGTAAAAATAACCAACCGGTATATTATAATATTGCTTATATACCTAATTATAAGACGAGTGTTTTTATGAATGGATTATTTCGTAATATTCGAGAGAATAAGAATCTCGATTATATTGAAGAAAGCGATGACGAAGACGATTTTCAAAATATTAATATAGATAAATATGTAAATGTAGATAAAATATTATTAATTGAATGTATTTTTAATAATAAATTTAAAAAATGGACACCTCTTCGTTTGGTCGATAATAGAACAAAAATAGTTCATGTTAGCAAACTTTAAAGTATAACAATGATTAGTATCCGTCAAGGTTATATCGATACAAAATAATAGATAACTAATATCCTATTTGGTTATAAATATATTTATCCCTGAATATAGATTAAAACACTATTTTTTCCTAGGTCTCAACCCCTTTAATCTTCTGTACGTATCTTCGTCAATATATACTCTATTACCTGTTTTATGCGATACAAAATACCATTTTGTTTCGACAGGTCTCCATTTTTCAGCTGTACCGAAAAGAAATCCATCCTCTTTTTTCCACCCATATGTATGTTCTACATCAATTTTATGACCATAAATATCAAAATCGTCTCCAATACGAGGTGGATCACACCACGGATGTGGTTGATTCAATACATCTTTATCACAACCAATCCACCATGCCTGGAATTTAGTTAAAGGTTGATTTACTCCACTTATTTTTCCCCTAAGTTCCCTTGATTTAAAAACAACATCTAGATGATTACCAAAATTAGTTAACATATTGGAAACAATTAATGCTTCTAATGGGTCAGCATCACTAAAAACACTAGCAATTGCTGGTGAAACTAAATTATCCATTCTTAATACATTATCAAACAAACCAGGATTATTAATATTTACTCGAGGGGTTTCTGTCATTTTTAATGCATCTTTTGCTGCTGCATCTGCAACCTTTGCTTTATCATGTGCAGTTATTGTTAATAAATTAATTCCAGCTATAAGTAAGAAGAAAAAATAATGAATAGGTATTCCTCCCTTATATTTTTTAATAGATTTATTTAAAAACCTTTTTTTAATTGTGGCATATTTTTTTCCCCCATGTAGTTTATTGAAAAACCTATTCATATTATTTACTAAATCTTCTAAATTAGAATTATAATCCTTGCCTTTTAAACTATCCATAAACTCCATTATTTCTACGTAGATATTTAAATTTTTTAATTTAGTTGAAAAAAATTCAGAAGCAGGAATTACATATGGTATAATTATTTCAATAAACCTATTATTTAATGTAACTTTCTCCGTTTCTTCCAATAGTTGTCTTATCTCCTGAATTTCTTCTTCGCTTGAAGTATTCTTTCTTGAACTTTGAGTTTTTACGCTTCGAATTGACATATATTATTATATAATATTTTATTTCTTCTCAATAACAACCTCTTTTAATACATTTTTCATTATTTTATTAATATCTTTTTCTTCATCTTCCTTAGAGTATGAACCGAGAGCATTCAAGGATATTTTAATATACTCATTATTTTCAGGTGTGTCCAACTTTGTAAATTCTGGATGTTGTTCTTGCCATGCAGGTAATTGTTGAAGATTTTTACGTGCTATTTTCTTTACTACCTGTTTTAATGTACTTTTTTCCTTGGTTTCCTTTTCCCAAACATCCTTATCTTTGATATAAACCGTCTCCCGCTTTATATCAGTGCAATGAAGCGGACGTTCATGAATATCCAATTCCTTCAACTTATTAATAAAAATTCTTGAAATACCGAGAACATACCCTAATTTCCCAGTTGCTTCTAAATCCGAAACTTCTAGTTGCAACGAGTCGATGAAGTGAGTAATACTAATAGCATCCTTACATTGTTCATTTAAAAACATATTTAAATTAAAGTTATTATGTACATTATTTTGGATATTATTAGTAATATGAGGAGTCTGTGAAATTTCTAATAATTTATTTTGCAAATCCTTGTTTTGTTCAACAAGAGTATTTTGTAATTCTTTATTTTGTTGTTGTATATCATTATTTTGTTTTATTAATTCTATAAGTAATTCATCGGAATTATTATATTTATTGCACGTCTTACGATGATTACATAATGACGATAAATGCGAATATCCCTTACCACATTCACATATATGTTTTTTGCTTGAAATACACAAAATATTCAGCCGTTTATGTTTTTCAGTATTCATATGTCTTATCCAATCGCACTTCTTTTTACATAAAAAAACACAATTATTACATTCATATGATATCGGGTTTTTTATTCGGCGTTTTTTACTATCATCATAATTTTCGTTTTCTTCATTTGTTTCCATTACCATAATATATAACATATATTTCTATATTATTTTCGGCGTTTTTTATTAGTAAAAAACGCCTAAAGGACAAATTAAAAGGCGTTTTTTATATAGGATTTTTTAAGTATGCTAACAAAAATTTTTTTATTTTTAATAAAAATAATACCATATTTCATAACAAACTATAATTTATAATTTTAGTGGCGTTTTTTTATTAGGCGTTTTCGCCGAATTACGCCAAAATGAAAAAATGTCCATTATGAATTTGCGTAGAATTATCGAATTTCTTATGCAGCGAACCTAAAAATGAAATTTTGGAAATTACTGCGAAATGCTGTAAAACCCTTTTTTCAAAAAAGCTGTTTTAAATTTTATTTTCAAAAAAATAAAAATGGACAAAAAAAAATGTCCAAAATGAAAAATGCCTCCGACTTTTTTTCTAGGTTTTCTGAGAACTTAAATAAATTTAGTAAAATATGTAATTTTTTATTTATAATTACAAAGAAAAAATCTGTTTAATTTATATATGTCAGCTTTAGGTAACGGATCATTAACCGGATTTAGTTTTAACAAAGAAAATGTATTATCAAATGTACAGACATCGGCAACACAACCAGTACCTGTTAATTATAACAGTAAATTAATTGGTGGTAGAAAAAGAAAGCATAAGTTAAGCTCTTTACGATCATTAAAGTCCAATAAAAATTTAGGATTTTCACTTAAATCAAGAGGTGGTTCTAAAAAATCGCGTAAAAATAGAAAACATAAAAATAGAAAACATAAAAAGAGGACATAATTATTATGACAATATGGAACGAACACTGAAAATATTGTTACGTATTATAGTATCAATATTTTCTTAAAATTACATAATGGATACAAATCCCCTGTATAGACCTTAAGGTCTATCCGAGGATTTGTATCCAATTGGATACAAATGTTCGTTAGACCCATATCCTTTTCGTGCATAAATATATTTATGCACGAATAGAGATTAAAGGTTAACAAAAGCAGCATTATTAATATTATCGGCTACGGGTTTGAATGTGCTCGAAGTAAATAAACTTGGTTCGCTATGTCCAATGGGTGCCATTTTTACAATAATCTCTTCTTCTAAAGTCTCTGATCTAGGCGGGTTAAGTGCCTTTAGTTCAGCATCCTTTTTAGCTTGAGATGGTGTATATTTTACCATTGCTACTCTTCCAGTTTTATTTGCACTTCTGCGTAATAATTCATAAGCAACAAAAATATAAACAACTGCTAATATAGGATTAACATAAAAAAACAAATAAACCGTTACTATAAAAATACTAATAATACCTAAAGATGAATCAATTGCCCCTGCTAAAAAATCAGGTGTTTGAATTGGTAAAACAATGTATAATATAAAAATAACTAATAATACTATTTCTAATTGTGAAAACGATTTAAATGTATTAGGGATACTTGGTAAATTCATTTATATTATACAATAGTATTATATTTTTTCAATACATAGAAATCTTGTCTAACAAAATTGAAATATCCTAAATAAAATTAATAAATGATATACAAGTATTTTATTATTAGCAATAATGAATCGAAAGAAATTCTTTGTTAAAAAAACTAATGCAAAACCATTACCAACATGTAATGAATTAATATTAACAGAAGATTATAAAAAGATAGTATGTTCTCAATCTTATTTGGGAAAAAAAGGATACACAATACCAAAATCTATAATAAGTAAACAAGATGAAGAGTTTTTAAGAAAAGATTTATTTGTGAAACCTTTTGTTTTTGGTGCAAATTTCGGTGGTAAACCCGAAGAGTCCGCATTTCCAGTGTTTCGTGAAAATACCAATAAATTTTATTTACCTCGATTTTATGGAATAAATCGCTATGGTCTTCCGAGTCGTTCTGAAATAGAAAAGGGGGAAGATATTGATTTACATTTTAGTAAACCACTTCGTGATTATCAAGAAAAAATAATTGATGTTTATATCAAATACGCAACCACCCCATTATATAATAGTTCTGTTGAAATGGGAAATGGAGGTATACTAGAAGTACCATGCGGACGTGGAAAATGTTTGGGTAAAAATACGCCTATATTAATGTATGATGGTACAATTAAACTTGTACAAGATATAAAGACAGGAGATCTATTAATGGGTGATGATTCGTCAAGAAGATATGTTAAAACAATATGCAGCGGATTTGAGACAATGGTTGAAATAAAGGAAGTTGAAACATCAGATTATTATACAGTTAATATGAGTCATATTTTATCATTACAAAATAAATACACAGGGCAAATATTAGATTTAACAATAAATGATTATTTAAATCATCCCGAAAAAAATAATTTACTAGGATATCGTGTGCCTATTGCATTTTTAGAGAAGCAATCCCATGGAAAGAATTTATATTATTATGGATATACCTATGATATTTATTGTGGCTTTGGAATGGATCATATTTGTAATTCACGTAAAAATCAATTAGAATTATTAGCCGGATTTATCGACAAAAATGGGCATATTACTACAGATGAGTGTAAAATATTCTTACCACCAAAGGCTAATGCATTAAAAGATTCTATATTATATTTAACAAGATCTCTAGGATTTTATGTAAGGACCAAATATGATTATAATAATATTATAATACAATTATATAATACAAAATATATTTCTGTTTATGAGATACCTCTTCTAATTAAAAAAAACATTTATTCATCCGATAAGATTTATTCTTTAGCCTATGAAATTACTACTAGAATATTAAAAAAAGATAAATATTATGGTTTTGAGATTGATAGAAATCGTCGATTTGTTTTAGGTGATTTTACAGTAACGCATAATACAGTGCTTTCTCTAAAAATAATTTCTCTTTTGAAAAAGAAAACTCTTATACTAGTTCATAAAGAATTTCTAATGAATCAATGGATAGAACGTATAAATGAATTTCTTCCAGGTGCAAAAGTAGGAAAAATACAAGCAGCAACATTTGATGTAGAAAATAAGGACATTGTTATAGGGATGATACAGACTTTATATGATAAAGAATATCATGCAGATACATTTTCTTGTTTTGGACTTACAATTATAGATGAGGTTCATAGAATAGGTAGTGAACAGTTTTCTAGAACCTTATTCAAAACAATCACTCCATATATGCTTGGAATATCAGCTACAGTTGATCGTAAAGATAAACTGACAAGGATATTATATATGTTTATTGGTGATAAAATTTATAGTGAAAAACGAGATGACGATGATATAGTATCAGTTAGAGGAATACGGTACATGTCAAATGATCAGGAATTTAATCAAGTGGAATATGATTTTCGTGGAAACCCAAAATATAGCACTATGATTACTAAACTATGCGATTTTGGTCCCCGTAGTGATTTCATTATACGTATAATAGGTGATTTAATAAAAGAAGAACCAGAAAACCAAATAATGATACTTTGTCATAATCGATCTCTGTTATCATATTTGTATGAAGGAATAATACATCGTAATATAGCGATAGTTGGATATTATATTGGTGGAATGAAACAAGAAAAACTGCAAGAAACAGAATCTAAACAGATAGTTTTGGCTACCTATGCAATGGCAGCAGAAGCATTGGATATAAAAACACTTTCTACGTTAGTTATGGTAACCCCTAAAACAGATATAACGCAATCAGTTGGACGTATATTGCGTGTTAAACATAATAATCCTATTATAGTTGATCTGATAGATTCTCATGAATTATTTGAAAATCAATGGAAGCAACGAAAAAGATTTTATAAAAAATGTAATTATAAAATCCGCGAGATAGATTCTAATAAATATAGTGGTATGAATATTGAATGGGAAAAAGATACAACTTGGACGAAGACATTTGATCCTAAAATTAAGGAAAAAAAGTCTGAAAGTTCAGACGAAGAAGAAGTGAATTTAAATAATACAAAATGTTTAATAAATTTTGGAAATTTAGATGGATTATGAGATTAATCCCTATTCGTGCATAAATATATTTATGCACGAATAGGATATGGGACTATCCGGATGCCCAATATTTTGCTACACTGGCTGTTATAGGTATATATATTAACAATTGCCATCTTATTGTATCAAATTTTTTATCATCAATTTTTGATGTACCGTATCGGACTGTTAATAGAATAGTAAACGATAAAAGTAACAAAAATAAAATAGGCCATCTAGCCCCCTCACTAGAAATCATAAAATTAAAACATGAAGAAAGTAACGCAAAAATATCTTGAGTATCTGTAAATGATTTACCTTTGTCTTTAACATCATCATATACTATTGTAGTATTATCAAACTTTAAATATTCAGTATTTAATTTACTATTAAGGATTAAAGATATCGATATTCCCATAATAACAAATGCAAATAATCCAGTAGTTAATGACGTATAATCATTTTTTTTAAACCCATGTTGTAATGTTCCAAATATAAATATTAAAAAAAATATAATAATAACAATTTCGGCACTGCGTATACGTTTTTTTGCTTTATCAAGGTCATTATTAAATAATTTAATTGCATTATTAATAACAATCTGTTTAAACATTGCGGGAATAGTAAAATAAATTATAATAATCGTTAATATAAAAATAAAAAAATTAACAGCGGTTTTCATAAATTCTAATTGATTTATTTTTGTATCAATAGTACTATTAATCGGAATATTATATGTTTGTATATTTGTATTACTCTCACCAGTAGGTGCACAATCAATATAAATTTCATCCTTGTTGTTCACTATTAATTGATTATTTTTTGCAGCTTCAGACATTTCATTTAATTCGCTTTTATATAAATTGCTATTTGGTGGAATAGCAACAAACAATGAAGTTACAGAAGTAAGATTGCTACAAAAAGTTTTTGAATTAGAATTTATAATTATAGGTTCAGTTAGCACAATAACAGTTTTCATATTTGAAGGCACATTATAGAAAAGGTATTTTTGGTTATCTTTTATAATATCCAATGCTAATTTTAAGTCAACCGATGTTATATTATCAGGACCTTTAGGACTTTGGATCATATTAATAATTTGATCTATGTTAGAAGAAGGAGCATTATCTTTGAATTTTAAAAAAACGCATAAATAGATTTTTTTATTACTATATTTGCCTTCATATTCAATAACTAGTTCACCGTAAATATTATTTTTATCAATATCAGTTAACCCAGTTATTGAATGTAATTTGTTAAAAATATATAGATAAACTGGGTTATAATAATAAGCAAAACCATTTTCAGTTAATTTTAAATCTGAATCATCATCTGGATAAGTTATTTTATAATAATTACCATAATCAAATTTTTTTTCTTCCCATTGTCCTTTATTATATAATGTGCTAGTTGAAAAATTAAAATTTAAAAAGTTAGTATTTAAGTTAATAGCGTCTTTTAAATCCATATAAACTATATTATAATTAGATATAGTTTATTTACAATTATGTATATATTGTTTCTAAAGTTGTGGTAAATATTGAAAAGTACTATTTTCATATACTGTTGCTCGAAATGAATCATTGTATCCTTCTACATAAACTATATCACCATTACTAATATTATCACAACCATATTCATTTGTGCAACTTTTACCCTTTACACTAATGGGTAATTTTGTATTCAAATTTCCAGAATTAGAAATAGTATAATATTGCCATTTATCTCTACCTGCCATATTACGTCTACCCATTAAAGGTAGTATTAAATCACCACCAGTTGATCTTGTAAGAATTCCGATTTGCTGATAATTTGTATTTAATCCTCTAGTTTCAACATTAATAGGAATAGCACCTCGAATATCATTAGTTGTGCGAGGATAATATATTTCATTAGATTTCATAGGAGGTGAATATGGATCATTTAATGGATCAAGACGAGAAGATATTGTTCCTAAATTTACTGGTGCAGGCGGATTTAATACAATTACCTTTGTCGAATCATTATCTTTAATAGATAATTTCGAAAATTGATAATAGAAATAAATAACTAAAATTAATATTAAAAATAATAAAAAAAGAGTCATATTTTCAATACAAAATACTCCTGGAATACATTTTTTACCCATTATATATTACTGTTATAGAAAAAGTATTTTCAGTAGTCAAATGGATGGGTAAGTTTTTCTGCACCACTTGCTATCTTTTTAAATCCAGGCATTATATAGGAAGGAATAGCAATATTAATATCATCAGCCAATGGAGTAGTATGTTTAACTAAAGTACTCATCTTTAATCGTTTACAATTATAACAAGTGTCTCTAATATTTTTAGGATAATGGGTAATATGAAACCCAGCAGTTTTCATAACTATTCTATCTGCATATTCAATCAATTCCCATATTTGTGTTTCGAGAGGATAAAAATCAAGTCTAAATGAGAATAAAAGCCATAATATTATTCTAACAGGTAAATATAAAATTTGTCCAATAACTTCTAATAAATAATAGAATAAACACACCTGCATATTAGAAATGTTTTTAAATAAACACATCATCCATGACATTGAAAAAACAAATGTTGTGAAGATACTATCAAATCCATGTGGTATAACTTTATCTAAACTTTTAACTGTTCCTACAAATAGTTTTCCGGCACCATCAACAATATCAATTACTGCTCTTAATTCTGCAGCAGCAATTGCTGCTGCCATAACGTACCGTTGTTGTGCAAGTATACCTTGAGCAACACCTATAGCTGACTGAACATCAGCAATTATACCTGTTGCATCTCCAATTAAACCACTGATAGCAGCTATAGTAGATTGTATAGCCGCAATAATTTCAGCCATTTATAAATATTATTAATATATATTAAACATAGTGAAAATATATTAATAATAGTTCTCTAATTTAATTATTAGTTGCTGTCTCATTTTTATATTCTTTAAATTTATCTACATATCCTTGAAATTTTTCTAATAAAGGTTTCATATTTTTCACGTTTTGTAATATTTCATCACGTGTATCCTTCATTTCATTTAATTCTTGTATTACTTTTGTGCTTTTTGCATCATCTTTATTTTCAACAATAGATCCCATTTTTTCAGAATATTTTTTTAATTTTTCTGATAAACTATTTATATTTGTTTCTTCATCTTTTTTAGATTCTTTTTTTTTAGATTCATCTATATTACTATTAGTTTCGATAGTTTCTTTTTCCATATTATCCATACCTTCATTGTAGGATGATCGTCCATATTTCATAATATGTGTAATAATAATAGTAATAAACAATATGACAGTCATATTTTTATTAAAAAAAGATGTTAAAAACCCTGTTAAAAGTAATACAAAAAACGAAAATATATCATTAGTGTTTAAAAAATATATTAAATCAAATAATGCTAAAATAACAAGAAAATAAAGAATTACCCTATTATGAAGTATAGGATTAAAATTATACTTTAATTTTAAAATTTTGTTTAACATTATATAATTTATATAAGGAAATTAATATCTATCCAATAATAAATATATTTATTACCGAATAATGTATGTGCCTAAATACCTTTACATTCTAAATATATTTATACTTCATCGTTCTCATTATTAGTCGTATAATCTATTGGAACATCACCTCCATATATGTCAAGTATTTCTTTAACAACATCTTCTCTCTGTATATCGCCTCTTTGAAATTCAAAGCTCGTAATACTAGACGAACGTTTCCCTCTAAATTTATTCAAGAAATCATCTAATCCATTTATTTCATTAGCACGATCATATTGTTCTAAATCTCCAGTTATTATGAGACGACTATTTTCTCCTAAACGTGTTAATAACATTTTCATTTGAGAAACACTGGAATTTTGCATTTCATCCGCAACAATCCAACAGTTTTTAAAAGTTCTCCCTCGCATGTATCCGAGTGGTGATATTTCAATAATTTTTTCTTCCATTAATGCAGTAACTTCTTTTGGGGATATAAATTGATATAAAATATCATAAATAGGACGAACCCAAGGAGCCATTTTTTCTTCTAGAGTTCCTGGTAAATAACCTAAATCTTCGTCTACTGAAACAGATGGTCTTGTAAATATGAGCTTCTCATAAGTGCCTAATAGAAAGTTACGTACGCCATATTCAGTTGCAAAAAGAGTTTTTCCGGTTCCGGCAGGTCCAGTTGCTACTACGATTTTTTTAGATTTTTGTTTTAATAAGCCAGTGTATCGCTCCTGGCTGAAATTTTTCGGTATAGTAAATTTTTGTTCAAACAAAGCCTTTTCTTTTTGAGATAAATATTGTATATTTTCATAAAGTCTTCGCTGTTTTATGGCTGACAGCTCTCTTTCTTTTTCAACTTCAGAATAAATTTCATTCATAATTTCCTTTTGATTTTGTTTTCTAGGTTTACGTGTTCGTTGCTTTTTTTGCTCCGATTTTGGTTCACCTATAGACGTATCGGATAAATCGATTTCGGCTTGTTTCATTATAATATCATTTGAAAATAAATAATAGGAAAAAAGTACACATTTATGTTGAATTTGGAAAAAGTAACTTATCGACTGTAGTACGCACGCAAAATATTCTATGAGTAAATATTCCTAATAGAAACATAAATCCTAAAGTATATAAAAATGGAAACTTAAAAATCAAAAATATTATATAAGAAAAAATAATTACTACTAGAACATCAACTACAGCAATTTTAAAAATTCTATATTTATGAACTCCAGTGTTAGGTTTCCCAAAAATATCCTTATATTTACATAAATTGAACATGATTATACTATTAATAAATATATTTGTGAATAGTATAGAATGGCAAAAAAAAACATTTTAGGCGATGTTGTAAAAAAAAGCAGTAATATTGTAGGAACTGTGGCTTGTGGTGTAAAACGATTCGTTGGGAATATTGTACCAAAGACAATGAGACAAGCGATATCTGGAAAACATCGTAGATCGCGTAAATCCAGGAGATCTCGTAAAACAAGAAAAAATTGATTTAAAAAAATATATGAATTCAAACGTAAATTTATATATTTTAATAAAATTTTGAAAGAAGATAAAATCTAATGAGTATATTATTTAGACAAAAGATGTCCGAGTCAACATTTATTGAGCCTATTCTAACTCCTGACGATAACCGCTACGTAATGTTTCCAATTAAATATGATGATGTTTGGCAAATGTATAAAAGACAGGTTGATTGTTTTTGGATAGTAAATGAAGTCAATTTAGCTCAAGATTTAAATGATTGGAATTCATTAAATGAGGATGAAAGACAATTTATTAAAATGGTATTGGCATTCTTTTCGGCTTCAGATGGTGCAGTAACCGAAAATTTAGCAATGAGATTTATGTCCGATGTTCAAATTTCAGAAGCAAGGGCATTTTATGGATTTCAAATTGCAATAGAAAATATTCACTCGGAAATGTATAGTCTTCTTATTGATACTTATATTAAAGACGCAGCAGAAAAAACAAAATTATTCGAAGCAACAAAAAATTATCCATGTATTGCAAAAAAATTTAATTGGGCAACTAAATGGTTAAATGATAAACGCAGTAGTTTTGCAGCACGTTTAGTAGCATTTGCCTGTGTAGAAGGTTTATTATTCAGTTCATCATTTGCATCTATTTATTGGTTAAAAAAACGTGGATTAATGCCCGGGTTGACATTTTCAAATGAATTAATTTCAAGAGATGAAGCCTTACATACCGAGTTTGCTATATTATTATATTCTAAATTGGAACGTAAATTATCAAAGAAGCGTATAAATGAAATTATTAAAGAGGCAGTTGAAATAGAAAAAGAATTTATTACTGAAGCCATTCCATGTCGAATGATAGGTATGAATGCAAAATTAATGACACAATACATAGAATTTGTTGCTGATCGTTTAGCACTTCAATTAGGTTATGATAAGATATATAATTCATTAAATCCATTTGATTTTATGGAATTAATAAGTATTGAATCTAAAGTTAATTTCTTTGAACGTACTAATTCAGAATATGCATTAGCAAATAAAACAGTAGATACAGATCCGTTTGAATTTACAGCTGACTTTTAAGAAAGGGAACCTACAAAGGGAACCTACAAAGGGAACCTACAAAGGGAACCTACGGTTCCCTTTTAAACCCTCCCTTATTATGAATGTGTTATAATCTCTATTTGTTTCAACGTTGATTTATATCCATATATTCTTTGCGTATACAAATCCACGGAAAGACCTAAAAAGTAATTATTACATAATTAGGTAATTAACAGATAACATTATAGCAACAACCGCTTTAGAAATACTATCAAATATATTTGTTAAAATGTTTTTTGTTTTTTCTTCAAAAATATATGACACACCATAACCAGTCCAAATAATAAAGTAAATCCCGAAAATAAGATAATTAAATAGATTATACGATTTTAACATAAAAGTATTAAAAATCAAATAAAATATAATAAAAAATGGTAAAAAACCAAGTATCATAGAAGACCATCTATCTATAACATTAAGTTCTCCTAAATATCCAAACAATAACATAATATAATCTAAAATAATAATCACTAACATCATAATTGGTTTTAATGGTATTTTTGTAGAATTTTGTAGTACCAAACATAATGCAATTAACATAAGAGGTGTAGTAAAAATCCAACCATTATAACGTAATTTATCAACTACTGTTAAATCAATATCTTCTTTTTCTTTATGTTGTGAACTAAAATATTTCGAAATATTATTTGTAAATAAATAATACATAAAAGAAGATATACCTGTAACTAATATTTCTATTATTAATATTCTTCGATGAAAATGGTTTGTTGTAAGAATACTAGATATAATAGTTATAATTAACGCAAAGATCATAAAATAAAAGACTCCATAGAAGGAATTTTTTGTTAGTTCTAATAACTCTAATTTATTCATTGTATATTTTAACCTATTATAAAATATAATATGTTAAAAATATTATATTTCGGTTATAATACAAATTCTGTAATTACAGTAAGATTATTAATAAATGTCCAAATGACGCAATAATATGTAAAAGGTAATGATACATATATGAAAGTGTAATATCTGTACAAAAGCAAAATCTCGTACAAATATAGCCATATATAAATAAATAAATAGTAGTTAAAAAAGCAGCTATAATAAAAACCGTATAAATATATTGCATTTTGGTTATTTCAACATCTCTTTCAAATAATTTATAATATAATAAATATCCACCATAAGTTACTACTAAAGATATTCCGATCTTATCAATAATATTTGTGTAAATATTATAATTTGAATGATAAATAACAGACGTTGTAAATAATAATAAAAATAAAATTGAATAAGTATAATATTCATACAAGAATGCTATTAATGAATTAATTAGAAAAATAAAACTAGAGTAAATACAACAATTGTTCTCCATTATATAGAAGTTTCCGCAGAAATGTTTTTATTTTCTTTACCATAAATATCAAGTGTTCTGGCACTTGCATCTTTAGCATCTATATATTTTGGCATCCAAAAATAGGGTAATATTTGTCCCATTCCATTATAATGTGTTTCAAAAATTTTTCGATAATAAAATTGTTCCGCAGTTTTTGGTAATAAATGATCTTCATTTTCTGTTATGTATTTATCATAAGCTAAAACTTGTTCATACATTTCAGGTGTGTTTGCAAGATAATTATAATGAACATAATGTTCTTCCATAAATTTTGTATAGGTATAATCTTGTATTATTTGATAAAGAGATCGGGATGTTTTTGATACACCATCACTAAATGCTTCCTTTCTACGTAACAATATTTCTTTCGGTAAAATTGCTTTTCCCATTGAATTTTTATATTCATCTTCAGCAAAAGCACTTCTAATTAATGATTTCTCTATAGTGCCTGATATTTTATGAAATCTTAAAAAACTTGGTATTGACATATAATACTGAACCCATGCACGATCTAAAAATGGTGTTCTCGGTTCTAATCCGTGAGACGAAATAGATTTATCTGATCGCAAAACATCAAATGCATATATATCTTTTAATAATCTGCGACATTCTTTATCAAATTCGATTTGATCACAGGCATAATTCATATATAGGTATCCACCTGCTAATTCATCAGAACCATCGCCATTAAAAATAACCTTTGCCTCACTGTTTTCTGAAATATATTTACCTAATAACCAATTACCTATACTTGCTCTCACGGTAGTTGTATCATAACTTTCAACTGAATAAATAACATCAGGAATAGCATTTAAAAAATCTTCTTCGGTAACCAATATTTCGGTATGATTTGTTCCTAGATAATCAGCTACTATTTTTGCATAATATAAATCCTCTGATCCTGCCAAACCAATACTATAAGTTTCTAATGTAGGTAAACTATTTTTAATATGATAATCGTTTACTAATGCTGCAATCAAGCTACTATCTAATCCACCAGATAGTAAACAGGCAATTGGACGTTGCGTAGTGCAACACCTCTTTTCAACAGCATTTCTTAAATAGTATTGAATATTTTTTATTATAGCATTTAGATATTCATCTATTTCTTCTGGTCCGGTTTTATGTTTTAATATATTAGTAGAAAAACCTACAGAATGGTAGGGAATCTGATTTTTTGTTATTTTCCAAGAAGGAATTACAGTAAAATTTAAATCAAATACGGAATAAGTTCCAGGTAAAAATTGATAAATATCATAATGGGAATTAAATTTACGCATTCTTTTTAAGTTCTCATTTAAATTTTTTTTAATATTATATAACATTTTTAATTCACTCGCAAAACCGTAAATATTAAATTCATTTCTGTTATTTTCTAAAAAATCTTTACTATTACTATTCTCTTTATTTTGTTTTAAATAGTACAGAGGTCTAACCCCAAAAGGATCTCTTGCAACATATATTTTAGCTTCCGGTAAAGACATTCTATAATCAATTAAAACAAAGGCGAATACTCCATCTAATAATTGCAGTGTATGTTCAATACCATATTTTTTATAAAGATGAATGATAACCTCACAATCTGAATTAGTAGTTGCATTGATCTTCATTTCCCTATATAATTCTTTGTAATTATAAATTTCACCATTACAAATAATAGCAATATCTTCTATTACAATTGGTTGATTAGATATTTCATCTAATCCATTAATAGCTAATCTATGAAATCCAAACATTGTTTTAACCATAATATTTTTGAGTATAGAATTTTCTGGTCCTCTACCCTTACCCTTTTCGAATTGTTTTTTAATATAATCATATCCAAGTAGATTATCTAAATTGTTTAGCAAAGCAAAAATACCACACATTTTGTTAATTAATAATTTCAAATAATCTTTATACCAATTTTTATAATTCTTTTTTGCTTGAATATTTTATATTTATAATATATTATGGAGAATCTTAATTATTCTATTTATAATAACAATAATAATGTAGAAAATTCTAATTCTGTTGCTTTAACAAATCGTCCATTACCTGTTTTGAGTAAAGAACATAATTGTAAATCTGGAAATTGCAATCCTAATGCATCTGAAGATATTTATAAGGCAAAGAATAATTCAGTAGATACCAAATATAACGATAGTACTGAAAAAATTCATCCAGTAGTAATAAAGCCAGACAATAATAATAATTATATTGTACTAGAAAATGATTTTGCTAATTTAGATGATATTATGAATTATAATAACAACGATAAAATTATTACGAATATGCCTATACCAAAAATAAAAGATGATTATAAGAAAAAGGATGATTATAAAATGGATTTATCAACAACAATATATATAGGATCTCTTACTGTAATAGGATTGTTTGTATTTTTTAGAATACTACAAAAAACCAAATAATAAAGGGAACCTACGGTTCCCTTTAAAACCCTCCCTTAATCTCTATTCGTGCATAAATATATTTATCCACGAATAGAGATTAAGGTGGTAACAGGTTATTCAACTTTCGTTGTTTCTTTGTTTTTCTGTTCTTTTTCTTCTTTTTATTAGTTCTTTTTTTACCTCCATCCTTTAATGTAAGTTCGAATTCATTTATACAAAGAGGGTCTTTAAAACAATTTCTTATATCTTTGTCACAACATAAATAATGATTAAACATTTCTAAATATTTTTTATTTTTTTTACAAGATAAAATATCTCTTTTATCACATATTTTATGAATATTATTTTGTAATTCTCCTATTATTGTTTCTTTAAGATCATCAATATTTTCTTGAATTATTAATCCAAGTCCTAAAAAAATTTTTCCTAATTCTAAATAATTTTTAAAAAATCGAATAGATAATAAATCCTCTTTTCCCTCTTTTCTAGAATTTTTTAAACCAGATGATTCTATTATCTCATGTATAAATACCATAGTGTCATGTTCATTTGTATCTGTTTTTAAATTTGCCATCATTTTTTCTCCTGCCATCAAATCTCCTTGTCCATTATCCCCAATAAAAATAATTTGATGTTCGGGAAATAATAAACAATATTCTTTATAGCGTTGGTATTTTATATCACCATATAACTGAAATCTATTCCCCGTATTAAATAATTGTTTAAGCTTTGATTCTTCGCCTTGAATAAACCCATATTTGTCTCCTAATACATTTTTAATAGAGCGTTTTTTATCTTTTAATTTACTACTTTTTAATGGGCCTGGTGTAGCAGATAAAACCGTTGAATAACGGAATTCTTCATCACTTATATTTGAATAGAATAACTCATAAAACCTTATTATTCCTGGATAATGTTCGTGTAGAAACCATGATAAATCAGATCCAGCTATACCTGCTGCATGATTTGGATATAGTGTATCATCAATATCAGTTAATATATGTGGTATTTTTTTACCATTTGGTAAATATCTTTTTTCTTTAAATAGTTGTAACAATTCTTGCCGTTGTATCAATGCATCTTGACCATCGTCATTAATTAATTCTCCGTTTCTTTTAAAAAAAAGTTCTCTTAAATCACAACCATAATTATCTGGTGTTTTTAAATATAAATATTGACAATTTACATCATTGGAAAAATCTACTTCTAATTTTTTTTTTAATAAATAAATACATCTTTCTGTATTATCTTCACAATATGTTTTAACTAAATTAATAATTTCTAAACGATTCCTGTTTGTTTTATATTTTTCTACCAATTCACTATAAAATTCATCTACCTTATCACACATAAATTATATTATTATTTATATAATATAATTATATTATAGTTTATATCTTTTATATAATTCGAGTGCTGTTAAACCCCCAAATATTTGGACAAGACAATATGGTATAATTTCTTGTGTTGAAATCTTGCCAGCAGAAGCCATTACGATTGTAATAGCAGGATTAACATAACCACTTGTCACATTCATTGTTAATAATAATATTAGTGCTAATGCAGCACCGATTGCTAATGGATTACCTGTGGCTAAAATAACATATACAAAAAAGGTAGTTGCTAAAAATTCTACTAAATAATTATACATAATATATCTTATATTGTGAAAAATATTTATATGTAAAACAAATTATTAATATATTGTAATAACAAAGATAAATTTGGTAAAATCTGAAGATTAAAGTATAATTTTATACTCATTATTAGCATGAATAATACCCATAACGCAACATAGCCCAGAATAATAAACCCACATATTTTTATATAATAGTTCATATTATTATATAGTAAGAAAATTAGTCAATTTCTTCTATTTTTGGTTCAAAATGTTCTTCATCTAAAGTGCTATTTTTATCGCTTGCTTTATCTCCAGATTGATTAGTAGTTGACATAATATTGGTAACCGCATCCATCATTTCCTTGGATTTTTTCTCATATTCATCCTTTGGAGCAGTTTGGTTTTCAATATGCCAATCTTCATATTCCTTAATAATCTCATCGATTTTCTTTTTTGTATCAGGATCTACTTTACTTTCTGTTCCTGAATTTGTATTCTTTAATTGATAAATTTGCTCTTCCATACGGTTTTTTGCCTCTATTCTTGCCTTTACTTCCTCATCCTCATTTTTATATCGTTCAGCTTCATCAACCATTCTGTCAATTTCTTCTTTACTTAATCTGCCCTTATCATTTGTAATAGTGATTTTATTTGTTTTTCCTGTAGATTTTTCTGATGCGGATACATTAAGAATTCCGTTTGCATCTACGTCAAATGCAACTTCGATTTGCGGCATTCCACGAGGCATAGGAGGAATACCATCCAATTGAAATTTTCCTAAAAGAGTATTATCCTTTGTCATAGCTCTTTCGCCTTCAAAAACTTGGATTAGTACACCCGGTTGATTATCAGCATAAGTTGAGAAAGTCTGTGTTTTCTTTGCAGGAATAGTTGTATTGCGATTAATAATTTTTGTCATAACTCCACCAGCAGTTTCAAGTCCTAGACTGAGAGGACAAACATCTAGAAGCAACAAATCCGAAATCTTAGAATCCTTTGTTCCTGTTAAAATTGCGGCTTGAACAGCTGCACCATACGCAACACATTCATCTGGGTTGATAGACTTGCATAGTTCCTTACCATTAAAAAACTCAGATAATAGCTGTTGAATTTTTGGAATACGACTACTACCACCGACAAGAACAATTTCATCAATATCTGATTTTGAAAGTTTGGAGTCACGAAGAACTTGTTCAACTGGAGCCATTGTCTTTCTAAACAAACTATCACAAAGATTTTCAAATTTTGCTCTAGTAATTGTGCTATTAAAATCAATACCTTCATATAGACTATCAATCTCAATTGTTGCAACAGTAGATGATGATAATGTGCGTTTTGCACTCTCACATGCAGTGCGAAGCCTACGTACTGCTCGTTTATTATCTAAAATATCCTTTTTATTTTTCTTTTTAAATTCATCCATAAAATATTCCACTAGCATAGTATCAAAATCCTCACCGCCCAAATGGGTATCTCCTGCAGTTGCCTTTACTTCAAATATACTTTCTTCAATTGTTAAAATAGACACATCAAAAGTCCCACCGCCTATGTCAAAAATTAATACATTTCTTTCTTTTTCGCTCTTCTTATCGAGCCCGTATGCGATAGCTGCCGCAGTAGGCTCATTAATGATACGAATTACATTTAGACCAGCAATTGTACCAGCATCTTTAGTGGCTTGACGCTGTGAATCATTAAAATAAGCAGGAACAGTAATAACAGCATCGGTAACCAATGTTCCCAAATATGCCTCTGCAATTTCTTTCATCTTACCCAATACCATAGAGCTAATCTCTTCTGGTGCAAATACTTTTGTTTCTCCTTTGTATTCAACTTCAATAAAAGGTTTATTTTCACGATTAATAACTGTATAAGAAAAATGCTTCATATCAGATTGAACTTTATCATCATTAAAATTCTTACCGATAAGACGCTTTGCGTCAAAGACAGTATTTCTTGCATTATTAGCAGCAAGAGATTTAGCTGCTTCTCCGATTAATCGTTCCTCTTGAGTAAAGGAAACATAGGAAGGCATAGTACGATTACCTTGGTCATTTGCAATAATTTCAACGTGGTCATTTTGCCATATTCCGACACATGAATAAGTTGTGCCGAGATCAATACCGATAGCTACTTTGGAAGAAGACATTGTCTTATGAAAAAAACAATTAAAATATTTTTATATTGTTTTATAAAATGTTTTTTGTTATTAAAATATATATTGATGCAAAAATGAACGGCTATTTGAAAGTTTTTACTATTTCAATCATATTATTAATTATATCTATAATTATTGAAATCAACTATCCGTATATTGATAGTTCACCAACAATAAAAGAATACATTTGTATTTATTTTATAAGATTTTTACATTATTATGTTTATTTGTTATCGTCATTTTATTTATTTTTTTTTAATGGAATAGGAGCAATATTTGATATGTATGTTTATTTAATATTAATATTTACAATAGTATTTGGATGGTTTATTTTTGATTCATGTTGGCTATCATATTTTGAATTATTGTTTTACAATATTAATTTAGAATTAAGAGAAACTACATTTCATCCTACCTTTTATTCAATATATTCACAATATGTAGGTTTTTTAATGAAAATATCAGGAGTATTTTATATTGCAACTGTTAGCGTAATATTATATTATTTAAAAAACATATCTATAAATTATAGAATTATTTACTTTATTGTGTTTTTATTTTTATTTATAAAACCATTTTATGATACTAGAATAAAGAAACAATATTATTCTGAAAAAAATCAGCAACTTTCATTATTAAAAAAATTGCATCATAAATTAAATATGGTTTAATCTCTATTCGTGGATAAATATATTTATCCACGGATAGACCTTAAATAAAAAGAATACAAAACTACATTAGACCAGTAAAGATTAAAATGAATCGAAGGCTTCTTCCTTATCTAATAGCTGTTTTGTCTCTGTAAATCCACCAATGAATTTTCCGCAACGAAATACCATAGGAAATGTTTTATATTCTCTTCCAGCCACCTCTTTAATATAATTTAAAAACGCCTCTTTGTCTTCAACCAAATAATCATCACAATCAATCATATCAAATGCGAGTCTTTTCTCTAAAAGAAGTTTTTTAACCTTTACACAATATACGCAGCCACTTTTGCTATAAACGGTATACATTGTTTCAGATGGTTTTTCAATATCCATAATATCCATATTATTAATATATATTTATATTGTTTTATTCAATTTTTTGGGAATTCTAGAGTTAGTTATATCTTAAATTAGGAAAATAACCAGGATTTTTACCTTTATAACCTGGTTGCATATAAGGATGAAATCCAGGGCTTAAAACAAATGTTTTACTGGGACTAAAATTTTTACTAGGAGGTGCAACCGCACCACCACTTCTAACTCGTCTTAATGCATGATTTACAATATTTACATCATTTGGTTTCGTAAACGATAATGGTGTATTAGAATAATTTAATGTCCCAACACCAATACTATTTGTACGACGGTTAACAGTTACCTGTGATGCATCACGATTTCCCATCCATTTTTTTTGATTTGGTGCGGATGTACCATCAAAAATAGTAGGCCTTATTCGTGAAGATCCGAGACCACTATTTCCACCCATTCCAAAACGGGCTGGTTTTAATAAACTATTTATTTGACTAGTTGTTATGGGTGTTGTATATGTTTTCTCGTATATTTTCCGATTTAGTTCAAAACTGCTTGTTTTATCTGAAGTGCTATCTTTTAGTGGCATAGCTTTTATAGCATTTAACTTGTTATTATTAATATCTTCTCTAATAAAAACCGGATTGCTCATATTATATACAATGGATATATAATATGTCTTTTAAATATTGTTTATTTTTGTATAAATATATTTATTCATAGATAGATCTTAAAAACGACGAATACTTATTCTAGCATGATACGATGCATTGTTTTTATCACCTCCATTCTTAACATCATTATAATTTTGGCTTAAAGCACGTTGTTTTTTAAATGTTATGTAATCAGATGCATCGGGTACAAATCTAGTATTGCAAACAGCAGCAGGAACACCTGTGTTATCGCATTTTGAAATAATACTTCCCATAGGTCCTTGTCTTCCAGGATGTTTGCTACTAATTTGATTCGATCCCCCGCAAACATAGTTTTGTCGTCCCAAGAAATCTCCTAAATTATTAACAGCACGAAAAGGAGTAACTACACGATTATATGCATTTCCATTTCCTGCAGTTCCAACTGCACCTCTACCATTCCAAGAATCACGAATAATTCGGCGAGTCATTACCTGACTACTGTCTTTATAGTTTAAAGCTGTTTGTTGTGGAGAATATCCATTAAATGGTCCACCTAAATTTGTTGAACTAGTAAATTGTGGTGTAAATCCAACTCCAATTGGTATACCGAATGACATTATTTAATATAACATATCAATATATTTTTTATGATTATAATATATAATTAATTAATGGAATATGATGATTTTTTTGATGATTTAGACGAAAATATTATTGATAACGATATGAATATAGCATTTGATGCCAAATGTGTTAGACAAAAATCAAATTGGAGCAAGCGGTCAAAAATATATAGATTTGATGAAATTAATTTTGATCCTAAAATGTTACTAAAGGATATACCTGAAAAATCACCCAAATTAAAAGCATTATTAAAAAAAATAAATGAATTAGATAAAAACGATTTGAAAAAGCATGGGAAATTATTTAAGCATTTTATATTTTCTGATTTAAAATCATCATCATATGGTGCAAAATTGATAGCATCGGCATTAATAGCCAGTGGGATGAAAATAGGTTATAATGCAGAAATTAATCCTAAATATGTTGATTCAGAAGAAGATGAAGAGGAAGAATCTGATAGCGATTCGGATGATTATGATAGTGTGGAACAGAAAGGTGGCGAAAATACACCAGAAAAGAAAAACAAAAATAATGAAAAACGCTATAATAAAATAGAACTTTTATCAAATGATGTTCTCGAAAGAACAAAAAATAAAAATTTTTATTTATTATCTTCAGTTTCGGTGTATGATCAGCCCATTAGTACTGTTTTAAAAAAGAGCATATTAAAATCATTCAATTCACGACCCGATAATATTCATGGAGAACTTGCTAGAATAATTGTAATGGATAGTGGTTTTAAAGAGGGAATCGATTTATTCGATATAAAATATGTCCATATTTTTGAACCATCAACAGTTCCCGCTGATCAAAAGCAGGTTATTGGACGAGGAACAAGAACATGTGGACAAAGAGGATTAGATTTTCATCCTCAACAAGGATGGCCTCTTCATGTTTTTGTATATGATTTGGAAATTCCTGATGAATTAAAGAATAGTTTTATGGGAACAAAAACAGCAATAGAACTTTATTTGAAGGCAATGAATTTAGATATTCGACTATTGAATTTTGCTAGTGATTTGGAGAAAACAACAGTTGTTGGTTCCGTAGATTATGATTTAAATAAGAATATACATAGTTTCTCTATACCTATTATTTCAATTGATGAGAAGAGAGAGGGTTTCGAACTTAATGAACACTTACATGGATCCAAGGAAGCAGTTTATAATGGTGGAGGTCCAAAACAGCGATTATCTATTCGTGAAGGAGAACCTTTTGTAGTACCTGAGCCAAAACGATTAGGATATAATGAGATGCGTGATTATATAAAAGATCAATTTAGTGAATTTACATGGGAATCTGTTAAAATGGAGAACTTGTGTGCAGAAAAGCAGTCAGGTGGATCAGGAGAAATTATTAAAATGACACCGACCCAGGATTTTATTCGTCATTATTTTACGCCGACAAACCCCGTGAAAGGTATGCTGCTACACCACTCAGTAGGATGTGGAAAAACGTGCTCGGCAATTGCAGCGGCAACAACAAGTTTTGAAAAACAAGGTTATACAATTCTTTGGGTTACCCGAACAACCCTAAAAAGTGATATTTGGAAAAATATGTTTGACCAAGTATGCAGCGAAAGTATCCGCAATCAAATAACTAATTCAGGTTTGCAAATCCCAGATGAACAAAATAAGCGAATGCGATTATTGTCCAAAGCATGGAGCATCAGACCAATGTCTTATAAACAATTCAGTAATTTAGTATCGAAACAAAATTCTTTATATAATGCTTTGGTAAAAATAAATGGAAAGGAGGATCCCTTACGTAAGACCCTATTAATTATTGATGAGGCACATAAATTATATGGTGGAGGTGATCTATCTAGTATAGAAAAGCCAGATATGAATGCCTTGCATCAGGCATTGATGTATTCTTATCAGTATTCTGGAATATTTTCAGTAAAGCTTTTATTAATGACTGCAACACCAATTACAACAGATCCTATGGAGTTAATAAAGTTAATTAATCTATGTAAACCACCGGATGAGCAGATGCCTTCTGATTTTGATTCTTTTTCTAAATCTTATTTGGACGATGATGGTAAATTTACTGATCGAGGTAGAGCTCAATACTTAGATGATATTTCTGGTTATGTTAGTTATTTAAATAGAGAAAAGGATGCCAGACAATTTGCCCAACCCATTATAGAACATATTCATGTCCCTATTAGTGATGATATAGATATGGCAAAGCGGTTTGATAAGAAGATAGTTCGTGATATCATGGAATCTGATTTGCCTGAATTAAAAAATAAATTGAAGGAAGAATCAAAACTAATGAGGGGAGAACTTGGAGATTTAGATATTAATAAATTTAAATTCTTAAAGGATGAAATTTGCGGTGATTTAGAAGGATCTTCATTAAAAACATGCGAAAGGGTGGTAAATCAAAATATTAAACTTATGGTAAAGGAGGCAAAAGTAGAAGCAGATAAAATTCGGGGTAAAATAAAAGAATTGAGAGAACTTATTAAGGATAAAAATGAAACAAAAAAAGTAGCACTAGCTGATATAACCGGAAACATAGAAGAATACGAAGATGATTATGAGCAATATAAGGGGACATTGTTGTATCAATTAAAAAATAAATGTGGAAAGAAAGTATCTAATTTAGCTAAACTTTCGGATATCATAAATCAACATCCGCATATTATAAATCTTGATGAAAAGATAAAGGATTATAATAATAGAATAACTGATTTATCTAAAGAAGTAAAGCAGTTATCGGAAAATTATAAGAAACGCAAGGAATATTTGAAAAATATGCTTAAAGAAGACTTGAATGAATTAGAACGTAGTTCGATAAAAACAGCTATTAAATGTAATCATAAAGAATATAGTAATTTAATTAAACTAAAGCAAAATAATGTTACTCTTACAAAACGAGATATTAATAAAAAAATAAAGGGAATTCAAAAAACGAGAAAGATGCATATTGGAAATATTCAAAAAACGATTAAAAAGAAAATAATAGAAGATGAACGTAAAAAAAGAGCATTAGATACAGAAGAAAGAAAAATTCGGAAAACTTTACGTAAACAACAAGGATATCAGGAAGAAATAAAACATGAATTATTAAATACTTTGGTCAAAAAATACAGATCAAAAATAATGGATAATTTAGTAGATATAGATGAAGAATCCCACGCAAAGGAAGTTGATAAGAATGAAAAAATAAGGTTTAAGGAACTAGAAAAACAGAGAAAATTAGCAAATAAAAAACGCGAAGCGGAAGAGAAAAAAGCAAATCGAGAAAAAGAAAAACAAACTAAAAAGGCGGAAAAAGCAAATGCCAGAAAAACGAAAAAAACAAAAGGGTGAATAAATTAATTAGTTATTCCTTGTGCGATTTCTTCTTGATTTTTTGAATTTTCGCCTTTTGGATTTTTTACCACCTTTACTCGGTAATCTTTTCTTTAATTCATCAATTTCTTTATTAATCTTATCTTTCTCTGCTGCTGATTTATTTATAAGATCTGCTTGTAATTCCGCAATCTTTTCTCTTACTGTCTTTTTTCTATATTTTATATTAGTAAAAATGTCTATATCCTTTGTGTAATATGTTTTTTTAAATTTTTCATGAATTTCTTTTATAGATTCATCGTCAAAATTTTTTTGAGACGCTTCATCTATATATTTATAAAAAGTATTTAGAAATTGATCGACTTCGTCTATACTATTAAATGGTAATTTGTTATTTAATTGAAATTGAAAATCTCCTATACGATAATATTTTCCATTTACGTCATAGTGTGGAAATAACATTGCTTTAATATATGTTGTAGAATCATTTGGGTGTGTTGAAGCCATACTATATTATACGGATAATTTATTTTTTATTAAAATAAATTTTTCGAAACCGAAAAACATATCTATCAGGAATACGCTTATTTTTAAAAAATTTGATTTTATCAAAGTAATTATTAAAAACTTTTTTTTCTGCCTTATTTGATAACATTGTTATAATAAAAAACAAGGCAAACATTCCGCACTCTGTAGTCCCCATTTGATGTTCCAAAGGACAGTTTTCATAATAATGCAATTTAATTGGATTACTCATTGCTAAACCTTGTTTAACTACCTTTTCTACAAAAGTATTAATTTCATTTGGAATTTCATTACCTGCACTGTCCATATAAAAAATGAATTTATCATCAATATCAATGTATAAAGATACCCAATGACTTCCGCTACTTGTATGTGGTGATATATTAAATACGATTCCAAATTTAGTTTTCCCGTTTTTTATATGTTTTTCTAAATCAAATGTACATAATTCATTTGATACACAATTTCCATTCATGTCTGATGGTCTAGTATCAAAATCAATGGGTGTAGGTGGAGGTGAATAAAATTTTGGATATTTTTCCATATATTGTTCGAGAACACTTAATATATCAAAATTAGATAACCATTCGTCAGGATTATCATTCCAATCATCTGGATGATCAGGTGCAAATATATATTTATCTAATTTGTTACGTAGAGATATATCATCAATTTCATTTAACCAACAATCCTCTTTACTACAAGTTTGCAAATTATGTTTTAATTCCTTCCATATTTTTATTGGATTGTTTGATTTTATAATTGTTTTTGGATTATGTTTATTATAATATTTTTTCAAGGTATGGAGAGTATTCGCAGTGAAACAACTACCCTTGATGGGTGTATTGTTTTCAACTACCGGGCTACAATTCATCGCCTTCATAGTTTTCCCACCATTTAATTTTTTTTTATTTCTTATTGTTTTGTTACTTTTTTTCATATAAATTATACATCGAAAAAATAATTTTAATAAAATACAAAATATACAAAAACCGTTTTTTAATTACTTTATTAACATTATTAGCATATTTGTATATATTATTTTTAATTTAGAAAATGTTTTAATTATATATAATGCCAACCAAAAATTGCTATTACAGATCTAATGATAGTTCTGATGAAGAGGATTTATCATGTGTGCACAAAAAGCGGTTTTGTTATAAAAAGGTATGCAGCAATTGTTCAAAAAAACAAGAATGCAGTTCAGACTCTGATTCTACGAGCGACACAGAATCTTCAAAATGCAGCAAACGTAGACAACATTATTGCTATAAAAAAAATGAAGCAAAATGTTGTAATCAAAAGTCGAAAAAAGAAAAATGCTCAAATAAAATAAGCAATGATATTGAATATTATACAAAAAAAGATTGCCAAAATGGGAAAATTGTATTAATAACTATTAATTAAGGTCTATCCGTGCATAAATATATTTATCCATAAATAGAGATTAATTTATTTATATATTATATAATTTTTATTATATATTATGAATACTATATCTAATGTAATAGGTGAAGGAACATATGGATGTGTACATAATCCAAGTTTAACATGCAATGATTCGCCTAATATATTTTATAATAAAAAAGTATCCAAAATTTTAAAAAAAAGGGATGCAAAGATTGAAGAAAAGGAATATTCAAAAATTAGTAAGGTTGATAAAAATAATGAATATTATTTAGGAATGCCGTATAATTGTGATGTTGATAAAAAAAATCAATTTAATATCGAATCGATAAAAAAATGTAAAATAGGAAGCGAAGTAATACGTAATATTAATGATTATTCATTACTTATAATGAATGATGGTGGTGAGAATTTACGAGATTACAGTGATACAATAATGAAGTGGGATAAATCAATAGAAACTACTGAAAAATGCGAGAAATTTTTATTAGAAGCATTGCGTTTATTTAAAGGTTTGAAAATATTTAATAAATTTGGTTTAATACATCATGATTTGAAACCACAGAATATTGTTTTTGATGAAACAACAAATCGTTTGAACTTTATTGATTTCGGTTTAATGGTATCAAAAAAAAAAATATTAAAATTGGCTAGAGAGAGCAATTATAATTTCGCTATATTTCATTGGTCGTTTCCATGGGAATTAGAATATATTAATAAACACAATTTTTATAGCATTGTAAATTCAATCGAAGAACAGGAGAAGAAAATAAATGTAATTAAAACCGAAATAATAAATAAAAATATAAAGAATTATTATTACGATAACATAAATAACTTCTTTTATTTCGCTATTAATAATAATAGCTTATCTGAATACAAGCAATCTTGCTCTGACTATGTTTATGGTTACGAACATACTATAAAACTAAACATGAAAGAGATGCAGTATGAAAAATTTTTAAATAGCAGTGTTAATAGTATTGATGTGTTTGGATTAGGAATATCTTTAAACTATTGGTTAAATAGAGCATTTAATTTTTTATCTCAATCATTACGTGATGAGTTGCGTGTATTATTTGATAGTATGATTGAACCGGAAATTAAATATAGGGCAACAATTAATGAATTAATAGAAGATTTTAAAGGCATTCTTATTAAAAACGGGCTTCTTGAAAAATATAATAAAGTAATAAGGGATAATATTGTTGTCGATAAAATAACTATTTCGACAAATCCTACTATGAAAATGCCTGAAAAGTTGTTTGAAAAACCCAAAATAGAGATTAAAAAAATGGATGAAACAACCCCAAAGTCATGTCCAAAGGGTAAAATAGACTTGCATAGTGGTTTATGTAGGATTAGTAAATTAAATAGTAAAGAATTGAAAAAATGTCCGGAAGGCAAAGAGCTTAACCCTCGAACAAAACGATGTGTTAAAAAATGTAAATCGGGTTATGTTAGAAATGAAAGATTTAAGTGCGTTAAAAATAAAACTAGTAAAATTAGATTATTAAATTAGTATTTTACAGCTGCGTTTATGCTGTTATATTATTTTGTTTGTATTATATTTAGTATAATAATTTAGTATATATAATATTTAATTATATATGCCAAAAAACGACCGCTGTAATTCAGATGATGAATCATGCATACATAAAAAATATTATGGATGCGATGAACAACGAAACTGTAAGGTAAAAAGTTGTAACCGTATTTCGAGACGCAATGATAAGAAAAATAATTGCATTGGTAGAGACGGTAAAGATGGTAAACATGGCCGTGATGGAGTAGATGGAAAAAATGGTGAAAACGGTAAGGATGGTAAATGTGGTCGTGATGGAAAAGAGGGTCGCGATGGAGAAGATGGAAAAGATGGTAAGGATGGAGAAGATGGTCGTGATGGTCGTGACGGAAAAGATGGTAAGGATGGAAAGGATGGTGAAAATGGTAAACCTGGAGAAGACGGACGTGACGGACGTAATGGAAAAGATGGCAAAGATGGTCGTGATGGCGAAGATGGTAAGGATGGACAAGATGGTTGTCCAGGAGAAGATGGAGAAGATGGTCAGGATGGACGTGATGGAAAAGATGGTAAGGATGGACAAGATGGTTGTCCCGGAGAAGATGGACAAGATGGACGTGATGGAAAAGATGGTTGTGATGGAAGAGATGGAAGACATGGTTGCGATGGTCCTACTGGACCTACTGGAGAACATGGAGATTGTGGTGAAAAAGGTTGTTCTGGTGAAACCGGACCTACTGGTCAAAAAGGCGATAAAGGTATACAAGGAGCTACTGGACCTACTGGTCAAAAAGGCGATACAGGCATACAAGGAGCAACTGGACCTACAGGACCTATTGGAAATAATGGTTCAACAGGACAGCAAGGTGAGAAAGGTGAGAAAGGTGAAACAGGTGAGAAAGGTGAGAAAGGTGAGAAAGGTTCAGATGGTTTACTCGGACCTACAGGTTTACAAGGAGTTATGGGTTTAGTTGGACCTACAGGTTTACAAGGAGTTATGGGTTTAGTTGGACCTACAGGTTTACAAGGAGTTATGGGTTTAGTTGGACCTACAGGTTTACAAGGACCTGTTGGACCATTAAATTTATCTAATTTTGCAGATTTTTATGGGTTGATGAGCGGAGTTCCTGGTGAAGTTAATGATAATCCAATTTCTATTAGTCCAGGCAGTTCAGTAAATTTTCCTAATCCTTTAATAAATCCTTATGGAACTATACAACGAGTTCTAGGTAGTTCATCAAAATTTACATTACCACCTGGAGGAGTTTATGAAATTACTTTTCAAGTAACTGTTCAGAATACGGGTGAATTAGTAGTGTTCTTAAACAACAGTGAACTATTAATGACAGTAGTTGGTAAATCAGGAAATGGTGAAATTATTGGAATAAGTATAATATCAACACCAGTTGGTGTTAGTTCCATATTAAGTATTAATAATGTTTCTACTGGTGATAATGGTGGACTAAAGATTGATGCAGCAACAGGTGCATTATCAAAACCTCTATCTTGTCATTTAATTATAAAACAACTAGCATAATTTATGTATCTTTAACCATAGGAATATAATTTATTGGATAATCAAAAATATTAGTCTTTTTTACAACCTTATTTTTACCCCAAAAAGATCTATTAATTATTTCATTTTCACATGATTCTTCTTCAGTATTGCTATCCATATTTCCAAAAAGAATATCTTCATCTTTTTCAATATTATCAGCATTTTCTATTTTTTTACATTCAATATGTTTTATAATTGTTCTCACATAATAATCAAAAGCATCATTTACTTCAGTAGTAACTTGATGGTTTGAATTATCTATAAAATCTTTTGTCATATTAATTATAGAATTTCTATACTTTTTTATTTTTTCCAAATGTTCTAAATGTTCTTTATGTTTTTTTGGATCGCTTTGTGATAAATAACGATTATATTGATTTTTATTCATTAATAGCTCTAATGTTACCTTATCTATAAATTTATTGGAAGTATAATTTTCACTATTTTCAGAATTATCTTCTTCTGCCATTTCTATATTATGTAATATAAAATAATATTGCATCATAATTTTAGGTTTTATCCAAAACTTTATTATATTGTTTTATCTATAATTTATGAATTAGTAATTTTTGGAAGAGGTTTCGACTCTTTAATTGGCCTGTTTGAAATTGTTTTCCCCACTACATTAGGCAAATTAACATTATTTTTTATTTTAGTTAATTTTAATGTTTTTCTACGAGGTGATCCTGAAGTTGCAGAGTGGTGTGATCCTGGCGATGCGGAAGTCCTTGACGCAGAATGGTGTGATCCTGGCGATGCGGAAGTCCTTGACGCAGAACGGTGTGATCCTGGCGATGCGGAAGTCCTTGACGCAGAACGGTGTGATCCTGGCGATACGGGAGTCCTTGACGCAGAACGGTGTGATCCGGTTGATACAGGAGTCCTTGATGCAGAACGGTGTGATCTGGGTGACGCTGAAGTTCTTGATGCAGAACGAGGTGATCTAGATGCTGAACGCGTAGATCTTAAAATTGGTTTATGTTTTTGAGTTAAAATCTTATTTCTTTGACGATGTTCTTTGGATCTTTCAATTCTTGGGTCAATTGGTTTTAATATTATTTTAGATTGGGTTTTTTTGGGACTAGAATCTCCTAAAGATGAAAAAAAATTTGCTATAACCTTTGCAGGATTACTTTTCTCAAAACCAGATCTATCACGAAATGTTTGGGATCTTTCAATATTAGAATTCATTATATAATTTATGTACAAATAAATCTTTATTTACGAATAAAAATATATAGAAAAAGAATGTTTTAATTTGACAAAGGTATAAAATATAATATGTCAGCATATGTTTCTGTAGATAATCAAAATCTTTTATGGAATGTTATAAGTAAAAATGAAATAGTAAATAATTATTTTTCTATTTATTCTAATTATCCTTATTTGAAAAATGAATGGTTTAAATCTATAATACAGATTTTTTACGAAGACAATCAAGGAAAACAATTAGATTCAAGCCAATTATTATTATTAAATAAGAGAACAATATCCTATATGATTAAAAATATTAAGGATAAATATTCAACTATTAATAAAAAACCTAATATACAATTATCTGAAAAAGATCTGTTAAAACCTTATTCAATAACAGAGAATAAGGTTGATAAAATAGGAGATCAATTTCAAATAAAGCAAGTAGAATATCAATCTTTATTTGATAAAAAAGTTCCTGATACGATTGATTTCGCCGAAAAACAAGACATACCTTTGTCAAATATGGATGATTTAATTAAACAGCATTTGAAAGAACGCGAAGATGAATTAAGAAAATATGCACCACCCCCACCAACGCAATCAGAATCTAATAAATTAAAAATAGATTCCAATTCAAATATAAATATTTTAATAGAGGAACTTACGGAACAAGAAAGTGATGATAATGAAAAAATAAAAAAGTCGGTTTCCTGGTCAGATAATACAAATGCGGAGAAAATCTCTAATCAACAGATAGAAATAGATTTATTAAAATTGCAAGTTAGAGAATTATTTGATAAACTTTCTATTTTAGAAAATAAATATAATATGTAATATATATATAATGCCAACGAGATCAATTTTAAAAAAAACTCCATCGGCTGAAAGAACATCTCCTAGAAGAACACAAAAACGAGTCAACATAAATACAGGAAATAATCAGAGAATAATAATTGAAAGAAATGATTCTAAAAAAAAAATTATGTTAAATAAGATGCGTTTAGCAGAAGAAGATAGAAATAGAAAGTTTTTGTATAACAAAAAAAAGGAATTTACATCTGCAAGAAAGATGGTACCTGCTTTAGCAGCAAGTGCAGCACGTTTAAGAAATTATAGAACTAGAACAGATTCAGCTGCCAGTATTGATTCTGATTCTGATTCTGATTCAGATTCTGATTCTGATTCTGAAACAATACAAGTTAAAAAAACCACCAATTTTAACAATAATAATTTAAAAAGCCTTTCTGCAAAATCTACAGAAAACCAACGTAGATCACCTCCTAGGACACAACCTAATAGAGCAACACGAAAAGGTATAATAACTGGATTTGTACAATCAGTGGTTGGTTTTTTTAAAAAAGGAGGAAAAACACGAAAAAACAAAAAAACAATATAAATATTATATTAGTATTACACCTTTTCTCATTTAAAACGCCCATTTTATATAGTTTTTTCGTTGAAATTATATAAAAATAATATATGGTTAT